>Ga0194115_10000373_pt1 | contig 68052 bp, 68 predicted proteins | sample TA2MahsurfametaG_3_FD_148656 | JGI IMG/M metagenome (GOLD analysis project Ga0194115, IMG submission 148656) | Freshwater microbial communities from Lake Tanganyika, Tanzania - TA2015002 Mahale S4 surface | ecosystem: Environmental > Aquatic > Freshwater > Lake | place: Tanzania: Lake... | reverse complement strand
GTAGCCTGCAAATCATAATAAGCATTTGCACCTCCGTTGATCGAAAGAATTGCATACGTTGAATTAAAACCCGCAGATTGAGAAAACAAATGGTTAATAAAAATCATTTGAAGGAATAACAGTAGCGCAGTCATCCAAACGCGGAATGTTAAAATCGGAAAAATTTTAGTTAAGTTCATTTTTGTTTATTTTAAGGAATCAAATGTACATATTTTGATCTTTAATTTTGTTATCAAATGATTATTTTATCAAAATTAATTTGTATTCAATTTATTTGAAATATAATTTTCCGAGTTATTTTTCAATTTTACAATCAACTGAACTATGTTTTAATGTTTCCTCGAACATATTTTCCCTAAAATTCTCCTGAATTCGATTACTAATTGACTTTGAATTTATACCTTTGAAAAAAAATTAATTATGTCGAAGAAAAATGACACTTTTTTTGATGAGTCCACAGTCGCAGTTGGAGTTATATATACCCTTGCATTATTAAGTATTATTATTTCTATTCTTATTTGGGGATAAAAATCCTTTAATTTGAAGAATAATTTTGATTTACTATGCCGTTTAATTCCATTTTTTCTTGGTTTATAAAGAAGCGAATTCATCAAATTGAATTATTCAAAAAGTACCCCATTGACGTTCAAAATGAAGTTTTAAGTAACCTGATTTCTTTATGTGTGGACACTCAGTTTGGTTGTCAGTACAATTTTATCAGTGTAAAAGACCATAAAACATTCCAAGACAATGTTCCGTTATCCGATTATAATGCCATAAAAAAGTATGTAGATCAATTAATGACAGGAGATAAGAATATTCTTTGGCCAGGGGATACCAAATGGTTTGCTAAATCCTCCGGAACAACTGCCGAAAGAAGTAAATTTATACCTGTAACAAAAGAATCTCTTGAAGAATGTCATTACAAAGCGGGAAAAGATTTATTGGCCTTGTATTACTCTAATTATCCCGGTTGCAAGCTATATAATGGAAAGCATCTAGCTGTTGGTGGGAGTGCTCAAATTAACCCGCTTACGTCTGATTCCTATTTTGGTGATCTTTCTGCAATTATTGTAAAAAATTTACCTTGGTGGGCGGAAATAAGACGAACTCCATCTAAAGAAATTACTATGATGAGTGATTGGGAGGAGAAAATTGAAAAAATGGCTCATTCTACAATTAAAGAAAATGTATTAACTCTTGCAGGCGTTCCGAGTTGGACAATAGTTTTAGCTGATAGAATATTGGAAATCACGGGAAAAAAGCACTTAAAAGAGGTTTGGCCAAACCTTGAATTATTTATGCATGGCGGTGTATGTTTTGAACCTTATCGTGATCATTTTGCCAAATTAATTCCGGATCCGAACATGCACTATGTTGAGACTTACAATGCCTCAGAGGGTTTTTTTGGAATACAAGACCTGCCTGATGATAATGCCCTTTTATTAATGCTCGATTACGGTATTTATTATGAATTTATCCCCATGAATGAATTTGATGGAATTAATTCAAAAAATGTTTTGGCGCTTTCAGAGGTAGAGGAAAACGTTAACTATGCGGTCGTGATTTCCACAAATGGCGGTCTTTGGAGATATATATTGGGAGATACAGTAAAATTCACCTCGCTATTACCGTATCGGTTTAAAATAACGGGTAGAACGAAAAGTTTTATCAATACGTTTGGGGAGGAATTAATTGTTGAAAATGCAGAACAGGCAATTGCTTTCGCTTGTGAAAACACAAATTCTAGCATACGTGATTATACTGCAGGACCAATTTATATGGATAATAAAAATGGGGGCGGACACGAATGGGTAATAGAATTTTCTTCAGATCCTAATAATCGAGAACGTTTTGAATTTTTATTGGACACTAGGTTGCGTGAAATTAATTCAGATTATGACGCTAAGAGATACAATGATATGATACTTTCAAAGCCATTCATACATTACGCACAATCGGGTTTTTTTCAGTCTTGGTTGAAAGGCAAAGGTAAGTTAGGTGGACAAAATAAGATTCCAAGATTATCTAATGATCGTGAGATTTTGGAACAAATACTGCCTAGTTTGAAATCTCTTACATGAAAAACATTCTGCTTATATCCTGTTTATTAATTGTAACTTTTTCATATACCCAAGATTCGCTTTATTCGTGGAATGAAACTTTTAAAGTTGAAGAAAATACAATTTCTGGTTGGAATGTTGATGCATTCGGGAATTTGATCGTTGCTAGTTCATCTTCAATACGTAAATTTAATTCGGCAGGAGATTTATCCTATAAAATAAGTAGTAAAGCTTTTGGTGAAATCAAACAAATTATTTCAATTACTCCATTTAAACTTGTACTTTTTTCGGAACAGCAACAGCAAATATGTTTTTTAGATAACACATTGACTCCTGTCGATTTATGCATTGATTTAGGAGATTTTAATATTGGGTTTGCCTCATTGATTGGAAGATCAAGTAGGGGAGGAAAACTTTGGGTTTTTGACCAAGTAAATTCAGAGCTATTACTTATAGATTTAATGAAGCCAGGAAAGATTGCCCAAGAAATTCGCAATACACAAGGACTTATTTCGCTTGGGGATCTCGTGGAAATTCTTGAATTTGAATCTGATTTACATGTCTTGGATACATCAGGAAAACTTACGATATGTGATTTAAACGGAAGTTTACTTTCCCAAAACACATTGAATTGTAAGGGTATGAGTGTTTCTGAAAATCGAGTTTGGCTGAGGAATGAAAAAGAAATTTTTCTACTTTCAGATGGTGAGATCACCTCTCCTTTTTTTCAATTGCCTTTTAATGAAATTGAACATTTTCGGACTTTTTCGGACCTATTCTATTTTCAATTTAAGGATAAAATTAGTTGCTTGAGATTGGTGAAAAAAAAATAATTTTTTTCTCGGTTAGCACAATTTAATCGTTAACTTTATCACCATAAAAATTTGGAATATGCACATTGCGGTTGCCGGTAATATTGGAGCAGGGAAATCAACACTAACTAAAATGTTATCGAAGCATTATGAGTGGGAGGCTCATTTTGAAGACGTTGAACAAAATCCGTATTTGAATGACTTTTACGAGGATATGCAACGATGGTCTTTCAATCTTCAAGTGTATTATCTGAACAGCCGTTTCATGCAAATTCAAGAAATTAATCAGAATAAAAAAAATGTAATTCAGGATAGAACAATATATGAAGATGCCTTTATTTTTGCGCCGAATTTACATTCAATGGGATTAATGACAACAAGAGATTTTGAAAATTATTTTTCCTTATTCAATTTGATGGATTCATTCGTTAATCCACCAGATTTATTAATCTATTTACGAGCTAGTATTCCCACATTAGTTGAGCAAATAAACAAACGTGGACGAGAATATGAAGAAAGTATTCGCTTGGATTATTTGAAAAGATTAAATGAGCGCTACGAGGCTTGGATTTCAACCTATGATAAAGGAAAATTATTGATTATTGACATTGATAACAATCGTTTTCCTGAAAATCAGGAAGACCTAGGGAAAATTATCAGTTCGATTGATGCCGAAATCAACGGTCTTTTTTAAACCATTACAATGTTTGTAGTTACTGGTGCAGCTGGATTTATTGGAAGTTGTTTGGTAAGTCGACTCAATCATTTGGGATTTACGGATTTAATTCTTGTTGACGATTTTTCAAATACGCAGAAAAATAGAAATTTAGTCGGAAAAAAATACCTTCAAAAAATCGATAGATCAAATTTTTTTTCTTGGTTGGAGTTGGAAAGGCCTGAATTGGAATTTATATATCATTTGGGCGCAAGAACAGATACAACTGAAATTAATCATGAAATTTTTGATCAATTAAATGTTGCTTTTTCAAAAAAAGTTTGGACGTTTTGTACATCTAATTCTGTTCCGTTGGTTTATGCAAGTTCGGCAGCTACCTACGGTTTGGGAGAATTTGGATATGATGATAAGCACGAAATAATTCCAAAGTTGCTTCCATTGAATCCATACGGAGATTCAAAAAATGATTTTGATAAATGGGTATTGACTCAAACAACCGAACCACCCTTTTGGTCAGGATTGAAGTTTTTCAATGTTTACGGACCAAATGAATATCACAAAGGAAGAATGGCAAGCGTAATTTTTCATGCGTTTAATCAAATTCAACAGAAGGGAAACATGCAATTATTTCGATCTCATAATCCAAATTTTAAAGATGGTGAGCAACTGCGTGATTTCATTTATGTTAAAGATTTGATTGATGTGTGTCTATTTTTGAAAAATAAAAGGCCCGCTTCAGGAATTTATAACTTGGGATCTGGTAAGGCGCGCAGTTTTTTAGATTTGGTTTCAATTACCTTTCAGAATTTGAAAAAGCCAGTTGCTATTGATTTTATTGATACTCCTGAGGATATTCGCGAGAGGTATCAATATTTTACTGAGGCCAATATGGCAAAACTGAGAGCTGTAGGATATTCAAATGAATTTACGTCAATTGAAGAAGGAGTGAAAGATTACGTGACAAATTATCTCACAAACCACCGCTATTTATAGGTGAATTTTACGAATCCTCTTTTTGCTGCTCTTGTTCCTGCTCTAATCCTGGGAATATTAAATTACGTATATAACAGAAAAAAAGGTTTTACCAATTTCGGTGCGCTAATAATCAGCGTCATTGCTTTTTATGCAATAAGCTACCTGATACTAAAAAATATTTTGTAAATAATTCTATTCAGCGATAATTTCAATCTTATCAATTGAATCTCCTTGACGGATATCGTGAATAACATCTAATCCTTCGATTACTTTTCCAAAGCAAGTATGATTCCCATCTAAATGGGCAGTATTGTTTCTTGAATGACAGATGAAAAATTGAGAGCCGCCTGTGTTGGGTCCAGCGTGAGCCATTGATAAAACTCCTTTATCATGATACTGTTTTTCAGCCGTAACTTCACAAGGAATTTGATAACCCGGGCCACCTGTACCGGGCATGCCATTTGCACCTTCTCGTGAATTCGGGCAGCCACCTTGAATAACGAAATCGGGGAGAACACGATGCCATTTCAATCCATTGTAAAATCCTTTTTTTGAAAGATCGATAAAATTATTTGCAGCGATGGGAGTTTCATTAACAAATAACTCTGCAATCATTTCCCCTTTGTTTGTAGTGATTTTGGCTTTCATTTTAAATTTTTTGACAAAACTATCAAATTGTAGCGAGATTATGAAATCAAAGAAATAATTCGTAACTTCAAGAGTAATCAGAAAACATGTCCATACCAATCACTAAATGGTCAATTCAAGACAGGCCTCGCGAGAAATTTTATTCAGGAGGGAGAAAATCATTGACAGATGCTGAATTATTAGCAATAATTATAGGAAATGGGACAAAGAATAATTCTGCACTACAAATTGCTCATTTACTATTGGAGGCCAATAATTTTTCACTTGATAGTATCCGTAAAATGGAACTGCAACAATTAATGAGCGTAAGAGGAGTAGGTAAAACGAAAGCAATCACAATTCTTTCAGCACTTGAGCTGAGCAGTCGATTAACTCGATTGACCTCAAAAAATCTAAAAATAACCAATGCAAAGGTTGCTTTTGATTTATTAAAGAGTTCATTTCAGGATTTAAACCACGAGGAATTTTATGTTATTTTTTTAAATAATTCAAATATTGTGATAGATTTTAAGTGTATTTCAAAGGGAGGAATAACAGCGACAATAGCTGATGGAAGAATCATTTTTAAGGAGGCAATTTTACTTAATTCAACATCTCTTATCCTTGCACATAATCATCCAAGTGGTAATGGTAATCCCAGTGATTCTGACATAAATTTGACAAAAAAACTTAAAGAATTTGGGAAATGTATCGATATAAGTATACTTGATCATTTAATCGTTGCAGATAATTCATACTTTAGCTTTGTCGATAACAGTTTGATTTAAGAGAAGATAAAAATGAGGAAAAAAATCATTACCATCATTGGTGCAAGGCCTCAAATTATTAAAGCGAGCGCATTGAGTAGGGCTATTGAAAATGAGTTTAAAAATGAGCTTGAGGAAATTTTGGTTCACACTGGTCAGCATTATGATGATAATATGTCGAAAGTATTTTTTGAGGAGTTGGGTATTCCAAAGCCAAAGTTTAATCTGAGCGTGGGAAGCGGAACACATGGGGTGCAAACAGCAAAAATGATAGAGGGTCTTGAACAAATTTTTATCGATGAAAAACCAGATGCTATAGTAGTATATGGAGATACCAACTCAACAATTGCAGGTTCACTGGCTGCGGCAAAAATTCATATTCCAGTTGTACACATTGAGGCGGGTCTACGCAGTTTTTTTAAGGAAATGCCGGAGGAAATAAATCGAATTTCATGCGATCACATGTCCACGCTATTATTTACTCCGACAAAAACAGGGCTTAATAATTTAAAAAAAGAGGGATTTGCAATTACCAATTCAAGGAAGGCAACCATAGATAATCCTGCTGTTTATCACTGCGGAGATATAATGTATGATAATTCCCTCTATTTTTCAGTTTTAAGTGAACAAAACTCCACTATTTGTGCAGATTTGAATTTAGAATCCAATAAATTTATACTGTGTACAATTCACAGGGATACGAATACGGACAACCCAAAAAATTTAGAAAGTATATTTTTAGGTTTGATTGAGTTGATTGAACGTACTAAACTAAGACTTGTTTTACCACTGCATCCAAGAACAAAAAACAAGTTAGATGAAAATTTATCGGATAAACTTCTTGGCAGGTTACAGAATTCAATAGATATTTTAATCATCCCTCCGGTAGGATTTTTGGATATTATTTCACTACAAAAAAAAGCAAAATTAATCGTCACAGACAGTGGTGGTTTGCAAAAAGAAGCATTTTTCTTTTGCAAGCCTTGTATAATCCTTCGCGACCAAACAGAATGGATTGAAATTGTAGAAAACGGTAATGCAAAGCTTGTCGGTACTAAAACAAACGAGATAGTCGATGGAGGTCTATATTTATTGAATAAAAATGAATTTAGTTATCCATCATTTTACGGAGATGGAAATGCTGCTTTATTTATTGCACAGAAAATTATTGAGAACATAGGATGATTTTAATATACGTCGAAGAAATATCAGAACGAATTCTTTACACTTTTGATTTTATTTTCAATGATCGGAAAATAGAGTATCGCATTACAAACGATCGTTATTTTACTGAGACCTCATCTCTTCCGAAGTTTAACTACTCAAATATTGAAATTGATCATGTTTTGTACATACGTCCGTCTTCCTTACTTTTTGATGAAAATATTGGAGTATATGGAATTGACAAAGGAAATTTTGAAGGAGAAGAGTGTATTGCTTTCAATAATATTGTTGACCCGATTGCCAGTATTTTTTACATTTTATCTCGTATGGAGGAGTATACTTCTTCATATACTGATCAGCATGGTAGGTTTGAAGCTAAAAACAGTGTTATGAGCAGATTCAACTGGTTGGAAAAGGTAGTTTGCGATCGTTGGGCTGAATCTATAATTCGCTACTTATTAAGAAATGACGTTGAGGTTAGTTTGCCAATTCCTATTCCATATAAAATGAATCCTACTTTTGATATAGATCAAACATTCGCTTACAAATTAAAAAGTCCATTCAGACTATGGTATGCTACATCGAAAGACCTACTTTTTGGAAAAAAGGATCGCCTAGTTGAACGCCAACGAGTTATATCGGGTAAGCGAACGGACCCCTTTGATACTTTCAGTTATATCCAAGCGATAACTGATCGAGGATTTGAAATAAATATCTTTTGGCTATTGGGGGATTACTCAAAGTACGATAAAAATATTTCACATCGTAATTTCAAGCACCGACAGTTAATCAAAGAAATGAGTAAATATGCAAAGATTGGTTTGCATCCAAGCTACAAGTCAAATACGTACGAATTTTACTTATTAAATGAAAAAGATCGAATTGAATCTATTTTACAGCATACAGTTGACTGTTCGAGACAGCACTTTTTAAAATTAAATATACCAACAACCTACCAAATATTGCATTCGATGGGTTTCAAACACGATTACACTATGGGATATGCTGAGACTGTTGGTTTTCGGGCTGGAACTGCGCGATCATTTCGCTGGTTTGATTTATCGAAAAATGAAATGACCTCTTATGTAATACATCCTTTTGCATACATGGATGGAACATTAAATGAGTATATGAAATTATCAGTAGATGAAGCAAAGAAAAAAATATCACAATTGAATCAAGAGGTTCGTGAATACGGTGGTGATTTTTCATTTATTTGGCATAATTCAACCATTGGTCAATACGGTATTTATCGTGGATGGAAAGATGTTTTGGAGTTTACATTAGAATTGGACAATAATGAATAAAAAAGTATTATTTTTTGCCATTTTTTTTATTGGTTCATCCATATTGCTTGGTGCTTTTGGAGCACATGCTTTGAAAGCTATTCTTCCGATTGACAAACTTACGAGTTTTGAAATTGGCATTAAATATCAAATGTATAGTGGATTAGCCCTCTTAATTTTGGGATTATCAGGAAAAAAAATATTTCTTCCGAAGTTATTTTTCAATTTAAATATTAGTGGAACATTTTTATTTTCATTTTCAATCTATTTGTTGTGTCTCAATGATTTCATCCTAATCCCAAAAATACTGTTGGTTCCACTAACGCCCCTTGGAGGTGCAATGATACTATTTTCATGGGTTTATTTGTTCATTTCAATATGGAAAAACAAGTCATGAAGCTAACTTTTTTAGGAACAGGAACGTCGCAAGGAGTACCTGTAATTGCTTGTGACTGCAAGGTTTGTACGAGTTCTGACACAAAAGATAAGCGTTTTAGAAGTTCAGTTTTAATTGAAATTAATAATAAATCAATTGTAATTGATACTGGCCCTGATTTTCGGAGTCAAATGTTGGCGAATAAAGTTCTACGATTAGACATTGTTTTGTTTACGCACGAACACAAAGATCACGTTGCGGGATTGGATGATATTCGACCATTTAATTTTAAGCAACATACTCCTATTTCAGTTTATGCATCAAAACAGGTTGAGGAGGCTATCAAAAGAGAATATCATTACATATTTGCAGAAAAAAAGTATCCGGGTATTCCGGAAATAAGTCTACACAGAATAGATTTAAATCCTTTTTTCATTAGTGAGGATATTCAAGTGATTCCTATTGAGGTAAAACATTATTTACTACCAGTTTTTGGGTTTAGAATTAAAAATTTAACATACATTACAGATGCAAAATCAATTGATGCTCGTGAAATTAAAAAAATTCAAGGGACGGAAATTTTGGTCATTAATGCTTTAAGAATCCAATCACATCCTGCCCATTTTAATCTTGATGAGGCGCTAGAATTTATCAGTTTGATCCAACCAAAAAAAGCATATCTTACTCATCTTTCACATTTATTTGGTACTCATCAAGAAATTCAGAAAATGCTTCCCAACAATGTTTTCGTGTCATATGACGGATTAGTTATTGAATGTTAATATGTATAATTCCAGTTATTTTAGTCCCGAAAAGTCTATTAAAGTTATATTTGTACTGTGGAAAAGGATAAACTTATTGATATTAGATATTTAATCAAAAGTAAAAATCCGAAACTTTTGAAATGGCTTCCGGGCTTTGTCGTTCGTTATTTTGAACGTATTCTACATCAAAACGAGATAAATAAGTTCATTTCTGACCACAAGGATGATTATGATATTGATTTTTGTAAATCGGTCATGGCATATTTCAACATTAACATTGAAATTGATGGGGCTGAAAAAATCCCTTCAAATGAGCGAATTGTGGTTGTTATGAATCACCCATTGGGTGGTATGGACGCCATGGCTTTTATAACAGGTTTTGCTCATATTCGACAGGATTATAAGTTTATTGTAAATGATCTTTTACTTCATGTAAAAAACCTACGTGGATTATTTCTTGGTGTAAATAAGTTTGGCAAAAACGATGGCTCTACAAGAAATAAAATTGACAACCTATTTGAATCAAATGATTCAGTTTGCATTTTCCCGGCAGGTAAAGTAAGTAGGAGAATTAAAGGTCAAATTAAAGATCTTGAATGGAAAAAAACATTCGTAACACTGAGTAGAAAATACAAACGAAAAATAGTTCCGATATACATTGATGGAGAATTGAGTAATTTTTTCTACCGGTTATATGAACTTCGTCAACGAATTGGGGTAAAGACGAATCTCGAAATGATGTATTTGGCTGACGAAATGTTTAAACAGAAAAACAAGACAATACGATTTACAGTAAGAGATAACATCGATTTGGAATCATTTTATTCTGATGAAAGTGATAGGGAAGTTTCTGTTAGAATTAGAAATATATTGTACGATTTTAAAAGTTAGTAAATTATAATGAAGCCGATCATTGACGCAATAGCCAAGGAAATATTAAAAAAAGAACTCAATCAAGATCGATTTGTACGAATTACGCGTAAAGGGGGAAATGAGATTTACATTGTAAATCAACATAACTCACCACATGTTTTGCAGGAAATTGGTCGATTGCGTGAGATTGCTTTCCGTGAATCGGGTGGTGGAACGGGCGAGAGTGTGGATTTAGATGAATACGATACAAATAATTATTGTTACGATCAGCTTATTGTTTGGTCACCAGAGGATGAAGAAATCATCGGAGGGTATCGTTTTATTCGTTGTGAGAAAGCCATCGACGATTCCGGGAAAATACATCTTTCAACGGCACATTATTTTAATTTTAGTTCTTCTTTTGTATCAGATTATCTTCCGCATACCATTGAACTTGGAAGAAGTTGGATTCAGCCAAATTTTCAGGCAACTGTAAATCCAAGAAAAGGATTGTTTGCACTTGATAATATTTGGGATGGCCTTGGTGCTATCGTGAAAATAAATCCAGACATTCGATATTTCTTCGGTAAAGTAACCATGTATCCAACTTATAATATTGAATGCCGGGATTTTCTCTTGCATTTCATGCATTATTATTTTCCAGATAGTGATCATCTAATGACGCCCTATAATCCGTTGCATCAAGATTATGATTGCGAAAAGTTTGAATCAAAATTAGCGGGATTAGATTTTAAAGAGGGTATTAAAATAGTAAACACTTTTTTACGAGATAAGGGTGAGTTCATACCGCCTTTAGTTAATATATATATGCATCTTTCTCCGACAATGAAAACATTCGGTACAGCTGTAAATCCTGATTTTGGAAATGTAGAAGAAACAGGTATTTTTATCACAATTGATGATATTTATGATGAGAAAAAAGATCGTCATTTGGTTTATTAATTAGTCATAGACTAAAATAGCCCCTCTTTTAGTGAATACGGTGAGAGATAGGTTTCTGAAATCCTTAATTTGTCAATCACCCATTTTGTTTTTATAGCTGCATAAGGCGCCATTTTCTTTCGAATCGGAATTATCCAAGGATTTAAATCACGTTCTGCTTGGGTAGAAAATATTAAGTGTTCTAATTCTGAGTAAAAATTCAAAAAAGGCAATTTGATTGCATTGTCCAAGGAAGGAACTGTCTTGTTATGAATTAACTCGTAGAATGTTTCAAAACTACCTGATGCCCCAATCAATCGGGAAATCTTAAGATGATCAAAAAATCCAGCAACCTGATCTTCAAGCCACTGATTTAATTCTAGAACCTGATCTGGTTTAATTGGATCGTCACATGAAAAAAGTTGAAGTATACGTGATACACCAATATTAAAGCTAACTTTTTCTTGAATACCAGTTTTATCAACCAAAATGAATTCAGTACTTCCGCCTCCGATATCCATAATTAGTGAGGGAACAGAAAAATCAATAGTTTTTGCAACACCTCTGTAAATAAAATCTGCTTCTTCATCCCCTGAAATAACGAGAATGTCTATACCAACACCTTTTTTCATTCTCTCGACAAATTCAGATTGATTTTTAGCATCACGAATAGCACTTGTTCCAACTGCCTGTATTTCGGATATGCCAAAAGAATCAGCAATTGATTTAAAATGGCTTAAGGCTTTTTCAGCACGTAAAATGGCATCCTCGGTAATAATCTTTTGATTGATTCCCCCCATTCCCAAAGCTACACCATCTTTTTCCGAATGAATTCGTCGCCATTTCTCGTCTATCCATTCAGCAATCAATAAATTGAACGTATTTGTGCCTAGATCTATTACTGCTTTGCGAATTACTTTTGACGAATCCACAGAATGAAATGTTTTAAAGAGAGACGATGACCGAAAGCTAAGATCCCATTTTTGAATATTTTTGCAGCAATTTGAATGGCAAGAATTGCTGAAACGATTAAAATAAGGAAAGAAAGAAGTATGGTGTATGAGTCTCCATCGGAAAATCCTTGAGCAAGTTTAACCATTGCTACCATTGGCGAGGTAAAAGGGATATAAAATAAGTAACTGACAATTGCGCTATCCGGAAATTCAACCGATAAATAACCAGCATAAATAGAAATACCAAGAAGCGCTAGTAAGGGAATAATAAATTGCTGTCCATCACTTTCAGATCCTGAACTTGCCCCAATAACTGCAAAAAATGCAGCGTAAAAGACATACCCAAACGTGAAGAAAGAAAGAAAAATCGGTAGCATAACTCCATAATTAATTCGCTCATAAACGAGTTCAACCACTTTATTTAAGTAAAGTGCATTTGTTGTTTCTACTTCAGACCCTAAAATTGTTGATACTTGATTGGCTCCATCGTAAATATTTAAATCAAATTGTTCGCGAAGAAAATAAAGACCTAAAGCAACAAATATAATCCAGATGAAGAACTGAAAAAATGCAACGACACCTAATCCGATTATTTTTCCAAACATCATTTCAGTTGATTTAACAGAGGCAAGAATTACCTCCACAATGCGGTTGCTTTTGTCGCGTGTTGTGCTTCGTAATATGGTCATTCCAAAGAGAAATATAAAAATCATTATTAGCAATCCAAAAGCAAATCCGGACCATCCAGCCAAATGATCTTCTTCTTGTCTAGGGTCATAGACATCTCGAAAAGCCAAATTGAGCGGTTGTTTGATCCTTTTGTAATCCGACATGCTGATTTTTTTTGTTACTTTTACCATTACCTCTTCGATTCTTCGTTCGAGTTGACCACGTATACCGATTTGTCGATCTACAGATGGCTTCTCGCGGTACCAAATAAAACATGTTTTATTTTCCAAAAGTTTGTGATTTAAATCTAATAAGGCATCGTACTGCTGGAACTCAGGTTTGGTTCTAAAATCTTCAAAACTGATATATTCCTTCGAAAATTGGTAACTGACACTTCCATTTTTTTGCGTGTGCAGTATTCCTTCTAAAATATTGCCTTCGTCAGATACAAGAAGTTTGATCTTATCTTTTCCTTCGTCGCCTGCTTTGAAGAGAAAAAATAGGCTAAGTAAAACAAGGCAAGGTCCAATGAATAGGAAAATCAGAAAAAACTTGGAATTAAGCCGCTCCTTTATTTCACGTTTTGCAATTATCCAACTATTTTTCATTACTCGCTTTTTGTGATTTTTCAGATGATTGCACATTTGTTAAAAAAACATCATTCATACTGGGCATTACTTCCCATGCAGCCTCTAATTTTACTTTACCAATTAGTGACTTGAGTAAATCTTCAAATTCAGCAGACGAACGCATGGCAACAGTTGTTTCAAATCGATTTGGGCTGAGTTCCCTCTTTTCAAGTAATTCAAAATCTGTCCATAAAGCAGTCACGAAAGCAACCATATTCCCCTGAAAACGAAGTGCGTAGTGACCTTTTTTAATAGATTCACGAAGATTAATAACCTCTCCTTCGCATATTTTTCGGGATTGATGTATAATAGCAGCTCTATCACAAATTTCTTCTACACTTTTCATATTGTGTGTTGAAAGTATAATCGTTTTTCCCTGGCTTTTCATTTCTTTCAGGATTGATAAAATCAATTCCACATTAAGCGGATCGAAGCCGCTTAGGGGTTCGTCCAGAATCAATAGTTTCGGTTCGTGCAAAATTGTTCCGATAAATTGAACCTTTTGCGCCATCCCCTTGGAAAGCTCTTCAATTCGTTTCTTTTTCCACGATAAAATATCCATTTTTTCAAGCCATTGTTCAGATTTTTTAATCGCATCACGCCTTTTTAGTCCTCGCAATTCACCGAGAAAAACTAAGTGATTCAATACATTCATTGAACGATATAAACCGCGCTCTTCTGGCAAGTACCCAATTGATTCCAAATGCCTTTGTTTTAAAGGTTCATTTTCATAAAAAATATTTCCCGTATCAGATTGTAATATTTGATTGATTATGCGAATCAACGTAGTTTTTCCTGCACCATTTGGACCAAGAAGGCCAAAAATTTCACCGTGGTTTATTTCTATAGAAACATCATCAAGTGCGCTTTTCCCTTGAAATCTCTTAGAGATATTTTGAATTTTTAAGATACTCACTAAGTTGATTTTTACCAAAAGTACCGAGAATTACCTTTGTTCTATGCAATTTGAACTTAATGTTTCAACAAGTTATTTTTGAAAGCAATTGTTTTGAAGTTGAAATATCTCTGACTCATTAAAAAGGTTCATGATTTTAATGTAGTTGATTTTCGATAAATTCAATTAATTTTGAAAAAAGAATTATGCAAAGCATTCTAACACATCTTCAAGTTGAGCAAAAAATAACCCGTCTTGCACATCAAATCATTGAAAACTGTCACGGCGAGAATGAAATTTTTCTTGGTGGTATTTGCGGAAATGGAATTTTATTGGCAGAGAAAGTGAAGGCAATAATTGAAAAGGAATCTGATTTAAAAACATTTATTTTTGAAATTACACTAGACAAGAGTGATCCACTTTCACATCCCATAACTTTATCTATTTCAGAGGAGAAATTAAGCAATTCTTTTATTATTTTAATTGATGATGTTATAAATTCAGGTGTAACAATGCAATATGCCTTGAAAAAAATACTTGAAAGACCTACTAAATCTATTAAAACCGTTGTTCTAATTGACCGGCTGCATCGCAGGTATCCCATTAAAGCTGATTTTGTTGGAATGAGTTTATCAACAACCTTAAAAGAACGCGTTGAAGTGTGTCTTGAACCTAAATCATATAAAGCAACTTTAGAATGATAAATCGCATTACTGAATCTGATTCTCTCCATAATGATTTAGAGAAAATGGCTACGTTAGATTTGCTTAATGGAATTAATCAAGAGGATCAAAAAGTTGCTTTAGCGGTTCAAAAAATCCTACCGAAAATTGGTACTTTTGTTGAGGAAGCAGCCGACAAAATGAAGCAGGGAGGAAGACTTTTTTATTTGGGTGCAGGAACCAGTGGACGACTTGGAATTGTTGATGCAAGCGAGTGTCCACCTACTTTCGGTGTGGAGCATGGTTTGGTTGTCGGAATAATAGCAGGCGGAGATCAAGCAATTAGAAAAGCGGTTGAATTTGCTGAAGACGATACGGATCAAGCATGGCAAGATTTGAATGAATTTTCAATAACAAAGAATGATATTATAGTTGGTATAGCTGCATCTGGATCAACTCCATACGTATTGGGAGCTATTGATAAGGCAAATGCGAATGGAAACCTAACGGCTGGAATTACTTGTAATCCAGGAAGCCAGTTAGCCTTAAATGCCAAATATGGGCTGGTAGCAGAGGTAGGCCCCGAGTTTGTTACTGGAAGCACACGGATGAAGTCCGGAACAGCTCAAAAACTTATATTGAATATGATTTCCACAAGTTTAATGATCAAACTTGGACGTGTAAAGGGAAATAAAATGGTTGATATGCAATTGAGCAATAATAAATTAATCGACCGAGGTACAAGAATGATAATGAATGAATTGTCGATTGATGAAAAAACTGCAGCTCAATTGTTAGAAAAATATGGTTCAGTTCGCAAAGCACTTGAATCATCTCGAAAATAACACGATTGGTTCTTCACAAGAAAGTTCCTTATTCAAAATCCGAAATCACGATTGATACAGAGTCGACATCTCCGTTGATTGGTGGAGATAATTTTACGATATGAACTTCTAGTTTCGTACACGAGAGAAATGCTGCTTTAATTTTAGTAAAAATTCGTTTCCCGACATGCTCAATCAATTTAGAAGGGATTTTCATTTCTGATTCAACAAGTTGATTGACAGTTACGTAATCAATGGTTTTTGTGAGGTCATCCAGATCAGCCGAATTGCCAAAATTTGTTTCAATTTTAATATTTACGACGTAATGTCCACCTATTTTGGTTTCCTCCTCCAAGCATCCGTGGAAAGCGTAAAGTTTTATCCCTGAAACGTAAATTAAATTCTTCATTTCACACGTTCTACAATTAAAGATAATCCTGTTTTCATGCGTTCAAGAACTTCTTCTTTTCCTAAAAAAGCTGAAATATCAAACATGCCAGGTCCCATGCCAACACCGGTCACAAGCAAACGAAATGGCAACAAAACAGCTCCGATTCCAACACCTTTTGTCTCTAAATAATTTTTAAATTTTGACTCAACTGCTGTAGCTGAGAAATCAGATAGACCGTCAATTTTGTGCATCCATCCTTGGATTAACTCTGTCGTTTCTGGTTTCCATTTCTTTGAGATCGTATCGAAATCATAGGTTTTTGGTCGATCGAATAGGTAACTTCCCTCTTCTAAAATGTCAGTAACAAAAGTAGCCCGCTCTTTCATCAACCTACAAATCTCTTCCAAATTTAATAGCTTGTCATTTTTCTCGATTTTGTTTTTTAAATCTTGTGCTAATTCCGCATCTGGCGTTGCTCTCAGGTATTGTTGTTGAAACCATTTTGTTTTATCCGGATCGAATTTAGCTCCCGCTTTTGAGACGCGCTCCAGTGAAAAACTATTTGCAAGTTCTTCCAAGCTAAATATTTCTTGCGTAGTACCTGGATTCCAACCTAAAAAGGCCAACATGTTGATGAAAGCTTGGCGATGAAAGCCTTTTTCGCGATAACCGGAATACAATTCGCCATCTGAAGTATGCCAATCCAACGGAAAAACAGGAAAACCCAAGCGGTCTCCATCTCTTTTAGAAAGTTTGCCATTTCCGTCCGGGCGCAAGAGTAGAGGTAGGTGGGCAAATTCAGGACAATCCCAGCCAAAAGCTTCATACAACAAATAATGAAGTGGGGCAGAGGGCAACCATTCTTCACCGCGAATAACATGACTGATTTTCATTAAGTAATCATCAACTACATTCGCTAAATGGTAGGTTGGCATTCCATCACTTTTGAAAAGTACTTTATCGTCTAAGTTATTAGTATTCACAACGACCCAACCACGTATAATATCTTGAAAACGAACATCTCTGTTTCGTGGCATTTTCATTCGTATTACATAAGGAACTCCTTCGCTAAGAAGCTTTTCCACTTCATCTTTTGGTAAGGTAAGGGAATTCCTCATCGACATTCTCGTAACGCTGTTGTATTGCCAATTAGGCATGCCCATTTGCTTGGCTTGTTCACGCACTTTTTCCAATTCCTTAGCTGTATCAAAAGCATAGTACGCCTTGTCTTCCGAAATTAATTGTTCCGCAAACGGTTTATACATTTCCTTGCGCTCTGATTGAACGTATGGACCGTAATCACCTCCAAGACCAGGACCTTCCGTTGGCATTATGCCACACCATTTCATCGATTCCAAAATATATTCCTGAGCTCCGGGTACAAAGCGAGTTTGATCCGTATCTTCAATTCGGATGATGAACGTCCCATTATTCCTTTTGGCAAATAAGTAATTGTAGAGAGCCGTTCGTACACCACCCATGTGTAAGGGGCCAGTAGGTGATGGAGCAAATCTAACGCGAACAGGTTTTGACATTTTCAAAATTTTGTGCAAAGATACGTGTTCTTTAGAAAATGAATCAGAAATTTAAAGATGATTGCTACAAAGTTATTTATCTCATATGAATTATCGAAAATTTTTTAGTAGCTGAAAAGGATACACTTATCTGGTATATTATTTCATCATTTCTGCTTTATAATTCTCAAATTTGATTTTAGATTCAGTATTACCTCTGATTTGCTTTTTATATTTCAGTATTTTATTTACCCCAAAAAACAAATACAAGAAATAGAAAAAAAGAGGAATGCCCATTAATAATCTTGCAGCTGCTCTTACTGCATTTAAGTCATCTACTGTTTTGTTTGGTAAATTACCGTTGAATGTTTCAGGGTATAAGAAAGTAATTAAACCCTGACTGAAAATTATACCGAGTAAAAATAGAATAAGAACGTTAATTATAGAGTAGATAAGTTTTTCTCCAAAATAACTTGGTCTAAAACCGATTAAAATAAGCAGGAATGCAAAAAAACTATTCTTTTTGGATAAATTTACCTCAGTTTCTTTTAAATATGCGATAACAGTGTCGATATAGGAAAGATGCTCCTCTTTTATTTTTTTATAGTTTGTTGCATTAATTTTATCAAGTTGCTCAAGCTGGACTTGATAATTTTGCGATAAATTGGCTTTACAGAAATCAATTTTATTATCAAGTTCATAAAAAAGAGACTGCCACTCAAAGTTTTGCGGATCGGTATATTCTGCTTTTTCAACTAAATTACTTAAATGCCGAAAGCTTTTTTCGTCATCTGTGAGTAATTCAAAATTAATTACTTGGTCATAAATAGACTCAGAGGAGTTCACAATTTGGTGTTGTCTATTAAGCCTGAAGGAACTTACTGCTACTGATCGATAGGCATCACGCCCAAGTTCGCGACCTATTTGATTTATAAAGGAGTTGACAAGACCCATAATCCAGTAATATTAAAATAGTATTTTAAGTAAAAGTACAAATTAAGATAAAAGTATTTGTTTTTCACTAAAATAATTGTTGAGGGAATTTACAGATATATGGTTTTTGAGGTGATAAGGAACAATAGTTTGAATACTGTTATTCCGATTAGAAACAAATTAGCGTTGCTTTGCCTTAACACTCTATTTTTCCATTAAATACTTAAATTAAAATAGCACAGTTACTTTGGCAAATATCAAAGGGAAAAAATTGGATTGTTCTCCTTTTATTATAAGGAGGCCATTCTCTTTACTGCTAAAAAGTGATTTTCCTTCTAGCCTAAAAATAAGATGATCACTAACTTTCTGGAATAACTCCAAAAAGTGACAAAGCACGGGTAGGAAAGTTAAATGATTTCAATAAATTTGGTAAAACATTAGTATGAAAGCCACGTTAACACCTTTCTTATTTGTGCTTATCGGAACAGGTAGCACAATCTTTTCCCAAACCGTAACCATTGGTACCCAAGTATGGATGACCAAGAATTTGGATGTTGCAACCTTTAGAAACGGTGACCCCATACCCCAAGCGAAAACTAATGAAGAATGGGAAAAAGCTGCAACGGAAGGCAAACCTGCTTGGTGTTATTACGATAATGACACAGCGAATGGTGCGAAATACGGTAAGTTGTATAATTGGTATGCAGTGAATGATTCAAGAGGTCTCGCGCCTGTTGGGTATCATATTCCTTCCGATGAAGAATGGCATATACTTACCGACTCTTTAGGTGGAGAAGCTGCTGGCACAAAAATGAAGAGCAAAAGTGGTTGGGCAGAAAATGGCAATGGCACCAACAGCAGCGGTTTCTCAGGTCTTCCTGGGGGCTTCCGCTACAGCCTTGGAAATTTCTTCTTTATGGGTTTCTACGGTTACTGGTGGAGTTCTACCGAGTACATTACTTACTATGCCTGGTACCGCTACCTGAGTTACGACCATGGCAGGGTGAGCAGGGACGACAGCGACAAGGGGAAAGGGTTTTCTGTTCGTTGCCTCAGGGATTAGAATTTTTGTGATAAGTGAGAGAAGCGCCAAACTTGTTTGAGGGCTGCCGAACGTAGCAAATCAAATAATTTGATACCGTGATGCTTTTGCTTATTGTCGTTAGACTAGATTTAAAATAGGATCCTACAAAAACCGTTTATTGGAAAAAGCTTTTCCAGAACCTGATTTGAGGTATTTTTCAAATTGAAAAGCTTGGTATTTATCACTAAAAGCAATGTAGGTAATTAATTTAACTGGCAAGCGTGTTGAAGTATAGAGTACTTGTTTGTTCTCGTGTCTTTTAAGTCTTTCTTCGATATTTTGAGTGCATCCTGTATATGTTGTATTATCGGCGCATTTAAGTAAGTAAACGAATTGCATAAAAAAAGGGTTGTTACCTAAATATAGTGAAAATAATTGATATAACTGCTTCGCTTTTCAAGCTTCAGCTTCGCATATCTTTAGAATGGACCGAGTCCGCCGAAGCCCTGCGTAAATAAATTTAGAATTAGAAAAATAATTTTTGGTTTAAAATAGCCCTGCTTCGCTTTTCAAGCTTCTCAGGGCGTTGGTGGAGTCAGAGGGGTTTATTTTATGAACACCTCAACTAACGTGCAATGGATAAAAGCCCTTATTCACTTCGTTCATATTTTTTTATTTCAATAACTCACTGAAGCAATGCATCGCTTCGTTGTGAAATAAAAAAAGCACCTTCCTACGAAAAGTGCTTTTATCAGAGTGGAGTCGGAGGGGTTTGAACCCTCGTCCAAACGATGAGTTTTCAAGCTTTCTACATGCTTATTTCATGATTGATTTTCGAATGCAGGCCGGACAAGAACACCCAAAACTGCAACTTAGCAACTGTTGTTTCGCTAAAACTTAGTTGCCTCGCTTTAGCTAACCCTATGGGATGAACTTCCGAACGGTAAGCCGAAAGGGTAGCAACTTACCGGAAGTACTCGTCCAACCTACTATGCTTCAGTCGGATTAAGCCAATTAACATTCAGTTAATTAAGCAGCAAGTGCGTATGACGTATTGTCAATTATTGTTCGTGACAAGATATTTAAGAGGTTCACCACAACCCTCTGCATGCTGACACTTGACTACCGCTATCGCTGTCAAATCCAATGTCGACCCCAAAGAACGTTTGATTGTTTTAATCTTCACAAAGTTAGAGAATTCTGAACGAAATCTGTGTTAAAATCTATTAATGAAATTAAACAGAATATAAAAGTGAAAAAATACTGCCCAATTCTATGGAAGTTTTAAATTTTAAAAAGAAAGGATATTTATTTTATCGCATCGAAACGTGCTTTGTATTCTTTTCCTTTTTCAGCGTTTCCTAATTTGTAATGTGTTTTGTAAATTATACCTAAAATGTCTTTATCATTAGGATTGTTTTCAATGTATTTTTCGAGTACGTTCAACGATTTTTGCAGTAATAGACCTGATTGTTTTTCTAATTCAGGAACTTTCGGATCATTTGAGTTTAGGTCATTTGCTTCCTTATTTACTTCGTTTGCCCAGTTATAAAGATGAGCTCCCAACTGATATTGAGCGTCTTTGTAGGAAGGGTCAATCTCCAATGCTTTATTTAAAGATTCTTCTGCTCTTGCGTTGAGACCTTGATTCATGTATGAAGTACCCAGGTTGTAGTGTAAAACTTTGTTAGTTGGATCTAAAGCGACTGCTTCGTTCATAAATTTTTCAGCCGAGGTTAAGTCATTATTTCGTAAATGTATATTTATTAAACTTATCAGAATGTCAATATCCATGGGAAATTGAGTGCGAATTTGTTCAACAATCAATATTGCTGTTTTGAAATCAGGATTTTCCGAAGAAATGAGTTTATCTATGATTTGATTCATACAGATTATACCATTTTTCTTTGAATCGCCATAATCCAAATTAAGCATGTTTTTTACATCGTAGGCTTGAAAAAATAAAATTAAGGCTTGTTCAAAACTTTTCTCGTTGTACTTTTTTACTCCTTCATCAAACATCATGTTAAATTTCAATTCGGCCATTCCTAAAACCTCATCTTTGAATTTTTTCTTTGGTTCGTTCAAACAAAAGATGAAACTCTCTGCTGCTTTAGCTTTGTAACCTTCTAATAAAGTTTGGTCAACGTTTCCAGAAACCATGGCTTGTTGAGCGTTTAATTCATACAAAGACATGTATATTTGACCCCGGTAGAAATGCATTTTTGGATCTTCTTTGGTTTCAGGATTATCAGCCGCCAAATCAATGAAAATTCGAGCTTCTTCTAGCGAACGTAAATTCTTTTCCGAGTCATTTTTGGGATTAACGGATTTGAATTTATTGTATGCATCTTGCACATTTTTAGACTGTGAAAATGACTTAGTGGACAAAAAAAGTGTAGTTGATACAAAACAAATAAGGATAGGTACTATTTTCATAAGAGAAATTTAAAGTTCAAAAGTAATAAATTTTATTCGGTAGAATCATTTTCAATTTCTGTGCCACTTGCTCTATCATCTGTTAATTCGTCGGGATTGTCTATTTCCTCCATTTCTTCATTATCGTCATCTTCTGATCGTGGAACGCGTGCAATTGCTGCTATTTCAGTATTATTTTTAAGGTTTATCAATTTTACCCCTTGCGCAGCCCTACCCATGGTACGAATTGTATCGATGTGCATTCTAATCGTAATTCCATTTTTTGTAATTATCATTAAATCTTCTTCATCAGTCACATTCAGAATTGATAAGAGTTTGCCTGTTTTTTCCGTGATATTTAATGTTTTTACACCTTTTCCCCCTCGATTGGTAATTCTATAAACCGGTTCTTTGTCTTCCGGATCATTTAAATAGGTGCGTTTTCCATATCCTTTTTCAGAAACAACCAAAATCGTTGAATAAACATCTTCAACGCAAATCATTCCGATTACGTCGTCACTAGCTCCAGCAAGAGAAACCCCCCTCACTCCTGAAGCATTTCTGCCCATCGGCCTTACGGTTGTCTCATTGAAACGAATTGCCCTTCCTGAGCTTGTTGCCAATACAATTTCATTTTTTCCGTTGGTCAATTTTGCCTCTAATAATTCATCGTTATCGCGAATGGTAATTGCATTAATTCCATTTGAACGTGGTCTAGAATAGGCTTCAAGAGATGTTTTCTTGATAACACCACGTTTTGAACACATTACAATAAAGTTATTATCAACGTAGTCTTTATCTGTTAAATCATTCACTTTTACATACGCTTTCACTTTATCATCTTGTGGGATATTAATTAAATTCTGAATTGCCCTACCTTTTGATATTTTATTCCCTTCAGGAATTTCGAAGACACGCATCCAAAAGCACCTTCCTTTTTCTGTGAAAATTAGTAAGTAGTTGTGATTCGTTGCAACAAAAAGATGTTCAAGGAAGTCTTGATCACGGGTTGCCGAGCCCTTAGACCCCATTCCGCCTCTGTTTTGAACTTTGTATTCTGTCAAATTTGTTCGTTTTATGTAACCAGCATGAGAAATAGTGACTACAACTTCTTCATCTGCGATTAAGTCTTCCATTCGCATTTCGCTTGCTGCGTATTCTATGGCTGAACGACGGGCATCACCATATTTTGAACGAATCTCAATTAATTCATTCTTTATTATTTCCATTCTCCTTTCCTCACGTGCTAAAATATCTTTAAGATCCGCAATTAACTTAAGTAAGTCCTCAAATTCAGCGCGTAATTTATCTTGCTCAAGACCTGTTAATTGACGTAATCTCATATCAACAATTGCACGGGTCTGAATTTCGGATAACCCGAAACGCTCGGCCAATCTTTCACGGGCAGTATCAGGGCTTGAAGATGATTTGATAATTTCAATTACTTCATCAATATTATCAGAGGCAATAATTAATCCTTCGAGAATATGAGCCCGTTCTTCTGCTTTACGCAGCTCAAATTGTGTTCGACGTACAACAACTTCGTGTCTGAAATCTACAAAGTATTGAATCATATCTCGGAGATTCAATAATTTTGGTCTTCCCTCTACTAAGCAAATGTTATTAACTGAAAATGAGGTTTGTAGCGAAGTGTACTTATATAATTTATTTAATACAACATTAGCAATTGCATCTCGTTTAATTTCGTAAACAATGCGCATTCCATTTCGGTCAGATTCATCTCGTAAGTCGGAGATTCCCTCTATTTTTTTATCATTTACAAGTTCAGCTGTTTTTTTGATCATTTCAGCTTTGTTGATTTGATAGGGGATTTCTGTTACAACAATTTGTTCACGGCCATTAATCTCCTCAATTTCTGCTTTGGCACGCATTACAATTCTTCCGCGGCCTGTTGTTAATGCTTCACGTACACCATCATATCCATAAATCGTGGCCCCAGTTGGGAAGTCTGGTCCTTTCACATAATTTAAAAGCTCTTCCACCTCAATGTCTTTGTTATCAACGTAGGCGATAATGCCATCAATAACTTCGGTTAGGTTATGAGGAGCCATATTTGTGGCCATACCAACAGCAATCCCCGAGGCTCCGTTGACAAGTAGATTGGGTATTTTAGTTGGCATCACAGATGGTTCTGTCAGGCTATCGTCAAAGTTTGGTGTGAAATCTACGGTTTCTTTGTCCAAATCTTCAAGCATTTCTTCAGCTATTTTGCGAAGTCTTGCCTCGGTATACCTCATGGCGGCGGGGCTATCACCGTCAACCGAACCAAAATTACCTTGTCCGTCAACCAAAGGATACCGCAACGACCATTCTTGGGCCATACGCACCATTGTATCATAAACTGAGCTATCTCCGTGTGGGTGGTATTTTCCGAGTACTTCACCGACAATTCTTGCCGACTTTTTGTACGGTCGATTCGAAAAAACTCCGAGGTCCTGCATTCCGTACAATACTCTTCGGTGCACCGGTTTAAATCCATCTCTCACATCGGGTAGAGCTCTTGAAACAATGACGGACATCGAATAGTCGATGTATGCCGATTTCATTTCATCCTCAATGTTAATCTGAATTATTTTTTCTCCATCTGCCATGACTCTTTTTTCTTAAAATTTTTTTATATTCAAATTTAACCAAAATGAAAGCGTGTACTTGTTTTCTCAATTCTTTTTACTAACAAATTTTGGTTATAAAATGTGAATAATTTAAAGTCATTTGATTAAATTATCTCGTATATTTGTGGAGGTTACAAGATTAAATTGCCATTTACAAATTATCTATGGAAGCAAAATTTTCACATCGCGTTAAAGATGTAATCGCCCTCAGCAAAGAAGAGGCAATACGATTGAATAACGAAAACATTACAGTTGAACATCTTTTAATTGGAATGACGCGACTTACAGATGGTACGGCTATTAAGATTTTTTCAGAATTTCAATTGGACTTATCGGTTATAAAAAAAGAATTAGAGGAGATTTTACTAAAGTCTGCCGTTGATTACCAAGTAAAAACTACAAATATACCTCTTCTCAAGCAGGCGGAAAGAATTATTAAAATGATGTATTTAGAGGCAAAAGATACCAAAAGCCCAATAATTGGTACCGAGCATTTATTGTTAAGTATTTTAAGAGAGGACAATAGTGTAGCGAGTTCAATTCTGAATAAGTACGGATTGCTTTATGACAATGTGAAAGATGAATATGAGGCGATTCGGGAGGAAAATAGTATTCCGAGATCAGAATTCCCCGGTGGTCAGGAGGAGGAAGAGGGTGAGACTTTTTCATCACAACGAAAATCTGCTGACCCAAAATCCAAAACGCCTGTTTTAGATAACTTTGGTAGGGACTTAACAAAAATGGCTGAAATTGGCAAATTAGATCCGATAGTTGGAAGAGAGAAAGAAATAGAACGAGTGAGTCAAATTTTATCTAGAAGAAAGAAAAACAATCCTATTTTAATTGGTGAACCAGGAGTTGGAAAAAGTGCAATAGCCGAGGGACTGGCTTTAAGGATTGTGCAACGAAAAGTTTCACGAATTCTTTTCAACAAGAGGGTTGTCTCCCTTGATTTAGCCTCCCTTGTTGCAGGAACGAAATATCGTGGCCAATTTGAAGAGAGAATGAAGGCTGTTATGGCCGAAATCGAAAAAAATCCGGATATTATCCTTTTTATCGACGAAATACACACAATAATTGGTGCTGGTGGTGCAAGTGGTTCTTTGGATGCATCAAATATGTTTAAACCGGCTTTAGCGCGTGGGGAAATGCAAGCAATTGGCGCTACAACATTGGATGAGTATCGGCAATATATTGAAAAAGATGGCGCACTTGAACGTCGTTTTCAAAAAGTGTTGGTTGAACCAACCACGATTGACGAGACAATTCAAATTTTGAATAATATAAAAGAGAGATACGAAGATCACCATTCCGTAATTTACACGGAAGAAGCGTTGGTTTCATGCGTTAAGTTAACTGAACGATATATCACAGATCGTCATTTACCTGACAAGGCAATTGACGCTTTGGATGAGGTTGGATCCCGAGTTCATTTGACAAACATAAATGTGCCGAAGGAAATTTTAGATGTTGAGGAACAAATTGAGGCGTTAAAAATTCAAAAAAATGAAGTCATTAAATCCCAGCAATACGAAAAAGCAGCCGAATTGCGTGATGATGAGCGAAGACTTCAGGAAGAACTAGAAACGGCAAAAAAGAAGTGGGAGGAGGAATCAAAAACGAATCGAGTGATAGTGACAGAAGAGCATGTAGCGGAGGTTGTTTCAATGATGTGCGGAATTCCCGTTACGAAGGTTTCGGAGAAGGAAACAGGTCGTTTAGCAAAAATGGGAGAGGAGTTGCGCGGAAGAGTAATTGGTCAAGACGATGCAGTGGACAAAGTTGTGAAGGCAATACAACGGAATCGTGCCGGTTTGAAAGATCCAAATAAGCCAATTGGTTCATTTTTCTTTCTTGGTCCGACAGGTGTCGGAAAAACTCAATTGGCGAAAGTATTGGCAAAATATTTATTTGATTCAGAGGATTCGTTAATTCGAATTGACATGTCTGAATATATGGAAAAATTTTCCATTTCAAGATTGGTAGGCGCTCCGCCAGGATATGTCGGTTATGAAGAAGGGGGGCAGTTGACTGAAAAAGTTCGAAGAAAGCCATATTCAATTGTGTTGTTAGACGAGATTGAAAAAGCACACCCAGACGTATTCAATTTATTGTTGCAAGTTTTAGATGATGGTCATATGACCGATGGATTAGGGCGAAAGATTGATTTTAAGAATGTTATTTTAATCATGACATCAAATATTGGAGCTCGTCAGTTGGCTGATTTTGGAACAGGGGTTGGTTTTGGAACCAAGTCACAATCTGAGGCCCGCGATGATAATGCAAAGTCAGTGATTCAAAATGCATTAAGAAAGGCATTTTCTCCTGAATTTTTGAATCGGGTTGACGATCTCATTATGTTTAAATCTTTAGGAAGAGGTGAGATACATAAAATTATTGATTTAGAATTATTCAAATTGATGAAACGAATAGAGACTCTCGGATACTCATTAAAACTTACTGAAAAGGCAAAAGATTTTATTGTTGATAAAGGGTATGATGAGAAGTTTGGTGCAAGGCCCCTAAAAAGAGCACTTCAAAAATATATCGAGGACCGTTTGGCTGAAGAAATCATCAAATCAAATTTACAAAATGGGGATACCATACGGATGGATGTCAATTCCACCTCTGATGATCTTGAAATTGTTATATCTAAATCAAAATCAAAAGATGTAACAAACTAACTATTTCATAAATAATCCTAATTAATCGCCGCATGATTCTCTTCTCGGCGATTTTTTTGTAAATTGTTTTGGAAAATGATAGATGCGTTTTAAAAATTTCTTCATATTACTTACTTTTTCAAATTCTTTATTAAGTCAAAAAATTACATTTGATTCGGCTTCAATAGTTTCAAATATTTCTTATTCGAAAAAATTAGACTTTATTGAATACAAAACGAATGAGCTTGAATTTTATACTTTGAATGCGATTAAACCATTTTTTGAAAAACTCAAAAAATCAGCGAATCAACAAGTTAGAGTTTTACATATTGGAGATTCACACGTGCAGTATGATCGTGGTGCTGGTGAAATGAGAAATTCTTTTCAAGCGCTTTTTGGATTTTCGGGAAGAGGATTTATTTTTCCGTATGCTGCGGGAGGAACACATGCGGCCTACGATTACAAGACAACTGCAACTGGTAAGTGGTATAGCTCACGAAACATTAGTAAAGAAATAAATTACCCACTTGGAGTTTCAGGCATTACGATTAATACAAAAGATACAACGGCAGGGTTTTTAATCCAATTTTATAATTCGTCAGTAGAAAGAAATGCAGTGGATAAGTTAAACGTATTTGCAAAAACGAGTGATTCTTCTTTCCATTTAAAATACAGACTCTCTCCAACCTCAGATTGGACTCTTATATCACTCTCAGCAATACCTTTCTCCCAAAACTTTGTTGAGGTAATGCTTAATGAGAAATTTGATAAATACATTGAGTTTAAAGTCCTCAAAAACGACTCTATACAACGGAATCTAGAATTATATGGAATTCAATTGGTTAGTTCAAAAAATCAGGGTATTCTTTATAACTCTGTTGGAATAAATGGGGCGAGTTTACAAAGTTTCATGAAACAAGATTTATTTGTTGACCAATTAAAGTACGTAAAACCTGATTTGGTAATCTTAGATTATGGAACGAATGATTTGGCGGGTGGTAAATTTGATTCAATGTATTTTGATAGAAATCTAGGACAATCAATTCGGCGAATTCGGTCAGTTATCCCTGATGTTTGTATTTTAATTCCCTCAATTCAAGATTTTTCCGTTAATGGCAGGAATATAGCTATTACAAGTAATTATTCCGAATTCGTTCGTGAATTTGTGAAGAAAAATAATCTTATTTTCTACGATTACTATTGGATTTCTGGGGCAAGAAAGTCAATGAAGAAATGGTATAATTCAGGAATTGCTAAGAGCGATTTTGTACATCTTACCGAAGACGGATATTTTTTGAAGGGCCAACTCTACGGAAATGCTATTTTGAATTCATTTGCTCGCTACTTATCAAATCCAAAAGATTCAGTCATTTATGATAGAAAGATAATCGCCCCTCCAATAAAAGATACTCTAGCTATTTCAGATTCATCTCACGTGAATTTAAAAAACGAGCCGAGTGAAAGCGTAAAGAAAGAGAAAAAAATAGAAATTAAAAAAACTGAACCTCCAAAAGACAAGAAAAAAATACCATCATCAAAAATGTATATTGTAAAAAAGGGGGATACTCTCTCGAAAATTGCTACGAGATATAAAACTTCTGTATCCCAATTAAAAAAAATAAATAAGTTAACAAGCGATAAACTACAAATTGGCCAAAAGTTGAAGCTACCTTAGAACTAATTTTACATAAATTTGTGCAATGAAAAATGAAATTAAAGTTACAATAATTGACAGGGAAGGTGTTTCCCATGAGCTTGTAGGACCTACGGATATGAATATGAATATAATGGAATTATGTAGAGCGTATGATCTTCCTGTTATTGGCGAATGTGGTGGAATGGCTCTATGTGCCACTTGTCAATGCTATTTGGAATCAGAAACAGAATTACATGAGCAAAGTGATGCAGAATTGGATATGCTTGACCAAGCATTTTATGTAAAACCAAATAGTCGTTTAGGATGTCAGATTCAACTTAGTGAGTCTATTGAAGGTATTGTGTTAAGATTGGCGCCTGAATAGAATTATAATCCTGGCATTCCACCTTTCATTCCTTTCAGCTGATTCATCATTCCTGCCATATTTCGCGGATTACTCATAAGCTTCATCATTTTTTTCATGTCATCAAATTGTTTGATAAGTTTATTCACCTCTATCATGTTTGTACCACTTCCGGAAGCGATTCTCATTTTTCGTGAGTTATTTAATATAACCGGATTTGCTCTTTCCTTGGGAGTCATGCTGTAGATTATGGCTTCAACATGTTTAAAAGCATCATCTTTAATATCAATATCTTTAACTGCTTTTCCCATTCCTGGTATCATCCCCATTAAGTCCTTCATATTCCCCATTTTCTTTATCTGTTGCAGTTGAGAGAGAAAATCATTAAAGTCGAATTGATCTTTCATGATTTTTTTCTGTAATTTTCTCGCTTGTTCTTCGTCAAATTGTTCCTGTGCTTTTTCTACCAAAGAAACTACGTCTCCCATACCAAGAATTCGATCTGCCATTCGAGAAGGATAGAAAACATCAAGGGCATCCATTTTTTCTCCCGTACCAACAAATTTGATTGGTTTGTCAACTACTGATTTTATTGTTAATGCAGCACCTCCTCGCGTATCACCATCTAGTTTAGTGAGAACAACACCGTCAAAATTGATTTTATCATTAAATGCTTTAGCTGTATTCACTGCATCTTGTCCGGTCATTGAGTCGACTACGAAAAGTGTTTCTGAAGGCTCAATTGTATTTTTTATTTGAGCGATTTCATTCATCATCTGCTCATCGATTGCCAAACGCCCCGCTGTATCGACTAAAACAACATTAAAGGAGTTATTTTTGGCATGCTGAATTGCATTCTGGGCAATTTTCACGGGATTTTTCTCTTCTTTATCGGAGTATACATCTATATTTAGTTGTTCACCGAGAACATGTAACTGATCAATTGCAGCGGGTCGATAAACGTCACATGCGACTAGTAATACTTTTTTACCTTTTTTTGATTTAAGAAATAGGCCAAGTTTTCCTGTAAAAGTAGTCTTCCCGGATCCTTGTAGTCCTGACATCAGGACAATGGAAGGATTTTGTTTTAGATTGATTTCACTTTCATTTCCGCCCATTAATTCGACCAGTTCCTCGTGACAGATTTTAATCATAAGTTGGCCAGGAGAAACTGCATTTAATACATTTCTGCCAAGTGCTTTTTCTTTAACAGAGTTGGTGAAATTTTTGGCCGTTGAAAAATTAACATCGGCGTCAAGAAGAGCTCTTCTAACCTCTTTCAGGGTTTCTGCAATGTTTATTTCTGTAATTTGTCCTTGGCCTTTAAGAACTTTAAATGCTCTTTCAAATTTTTCGGTTAGATTTTCAAACATGTGATAAAATAGAGTTGTACAAAATTAGGTTAAAATATAAGTTGAACAATATTGTAATCGAGAGTATCAGGGATAACAGTGAACTATTTCAGGACTAGGAATACAATTAATTTGGAGGAAATTTAAAAAGAAAGCCGCTCAAAGCGGCTTCTGATTTATTTCTTTTCAACGACAAATTCTACTCTTCGATTTTTCGCCCAATCTATTTCTTTTTCATCTGCCTCGCCAGAAACAAAATCACTTTCAATTTTTGCTGCCTGAGAATCAGTTGAAATCATATTTTTAACGCCAAGAGAAATTAATTTTTCTTTTACACTTTCTGCTCTTTTCTTATCCACATCAATGTACTCTGGTTTATTAATCTTACTCATTTGATATTCTACGGTATCAGAATGACCTACAATTTTTAGTTTAAATGAAGGGTTTGCTTTAAGTATATTTGCGATTTCCTCTATCGTTATGTTGGCCTCGTTGGTTAATGCAGCACTACCAGCAGAGAAAAACACTTGATAGTTTTTAATTTTCTCATCAGCTTTCATATCTTCCACAATAAACTCTTTTTGGTAGGTTAAGTTAGAATAGTTCGAGTCAGTGTCAATAATTGCTTTTGTGAAGCAGGTGCAGGGTTCAATTTTTGAAAATTTTCCACGCTCTTCTGACTCCTCGTCCTCTGATAACACTGAAATATCAATTTCATTTGCTTTCAAATAAGATTCAAAATCAGTAAATTGTTCTCTTACAATTACGTTGTCGATGTAATAGTAAGCTGACTGAATAGCAGTCGCTTTTGCTTGTTTGGATTTTTTGAAAGGTTCATATCCTGTCTCGGCATTTGTTTTAAAATTTCCGATTGAGATATATTCTTCACCTCCTTTGGCAAGGTAGGTCCCACAAATTTTAAACCATCCATTTGCAGAATTAAAAATCTTATTTTCAGGGTGAAGCACATCAACGTTTCCTTTCATAAGTTGCTTGTCGCTTTTTTCATCCGGTTGTTTTTGGTCAAATTTTGCCCCAATATTATTGCATGCGAACTTTGACCCTTCGGCTAAAGAAATCCAAAATTCAACACAGTAGGTTTTATTCTTCGTCAATTTTGTTGTCAATTCCCCGGTTAGAAATGACCGTGCGTTTTGATTTTTACCTGTCAAATAAGCACTGATACCGACATAACACATGCCATCGTATGGCTCTTCAAAACCAAAGGTGTTTTGTGGAGATCCAATTAAGGATCGTTCTTTAGAATCTGTTGGGGTTTTTGTGTCATCACGGTATGTATCAGCTTTAACGCCGGTTGCAGAAAACCAGCCATCGAGGGTACTGATACCGCCTAATTTCTTTGGCTTTTTATTTATTAAATTTTCAAAACTGCCGTTTTTTACCAAATTATTATTATTCTTTTCATTATCATTGGTTTGATTTTTATTACCTTTTTGCGATAAAAGAGGGTTGGATAAAAAAATGAAGCCAACGAGAGCCAACGAGGTTAACGACCAATTAATTGCAGTTTTAACGCTATTTAATTTCATAACTTTTAATTGTATTAATAAAGATTTTTACTTTTTCAAAGTCTGTATCAGGATAAATTCCGTGCCCTAAGTTAACAATATGTCTCGTACTTTTAAAGGAATTGAGTAATTTTTTTGTTTCACTTTCGATTGCACTGCGATCTGAATAGAGCACGCAAGGATCTAAGTTGCCTTGCAACGTTTTAGATTCACCAACTAATTTTCTTACTCCTTCAATTTCCATATTCCAGTCCAAGCCTAAGGTATTACAGTTTAGTTTTGCTAAATCTGGGAGAGATAAAATTGCGCCTTTTGAAAAAATGGTTACTGGTGTATCACTAATGGCAGAGCAAATTTTCTCTAGATAAGGAATACAAAATTCAGCGTATTGTTGACGGGAAAGTATTCCTGCCCATGAATCAAATACTTGAACTAGGTCAGCCCCATGAGCAATTTGAGCTTTCAAATAATCAATAGTAACGTTAGTTATTCGATCAAGGAGTTTATGAGCTAATTCTCGATTTGTGTAAAGCATTTTTCGAGATTCAGAAAATGTTTTTGATCCTTTTCCTTCTATCATGTAACAAAATATTGTCCATGGAGCACCAGCAAATCCAATCAGTGGAACTCTATCGTTCAGCTCTTTTTTTGTTAACGAAATTGCTTCAAGAACATATCCTAGTCTATCCTCAATATCAACTTTTGATGAAAGCAGCTCAAAATCTTTTTCTGAACGAATTGTTTTTTCGAACCATGGACCTTTTTGTTCGATCATTTCATAATCTAGTCCCATGGCTTCGGGAACAACTAAAATATCTGAAAAGATGATAGCGGCATCCACATCCAAAATATCAACGGGCTGAAGGGTTACATCACAGCATAATTCAGGGTTCTTTACTAATTCTTTAAAGCCTTTAACTGAAGACCTTACAGCACGATATTCGGGTAAAATTCGACCAGCTTGGCGCATAATCCAAACAGGATACCTATTGATATTTTGACCTTTTGCTGCCTTTATTAATAAGTCGTTTTTCATAAATTGAGCTCAAAGATAATCATTTCGTTGTGTATCAAAATTTCATCTCGTATTTTTGCCTCATGTTGACAATCTTAAAAGAAAGACCAGCCTTTGCAATATTTGTGCAATTTTTTATTTTAATACTTATTCTTGGTTTTTTTTGGTCTTTAGTATTGAACAAATTAGAAATTCATACGTATTTAAATTGTTATCATTCTGTTTTTTTAGATTGTTTTTTTCAAGTTATTACAGTATTCGGTGATGGTGTTTTTGCAATTATAGTATCTGTTTTTATATTTTTCGTAAAGGAAAAAAAACAAGGAATACTTCTTATACTTACGTTTTTAATCTCTGCTTTACTCGTTCAAATATTGAAAAATTTCATATTTTTTGATTCCATGCGCCCTCTTTTTTACATTCAATCTGGAGAATTAAAAGTAGAAATTGTTGAAGGATTAAAATTACATTTATACAATAGTTTTCCTTCGGGACACACAACGACTATTTTTGCAATGTGCTCTATGTTTTCATTATTTGTAAAATCGAGAAAGTTCGGAATTTTTTTGTTCGTAATAGCATTAGCCACGGCTTATTCAAGAATTTATTTATCGCAGCATTTTTTTCAGGATACTTTGGCAGGGGCCCTTATTGGAGTAACTGTAAGTCTAATTATCTTTCAGATTTTTACTAGAAAAATTGCCATGACCACAAATAATTCAGTCCAAAAACAACAGGATTAGTAAAAGATTTTTATTTTTGACAGCGATAATTATTTAAAAATACATGAATTTACAAGGAATTATTTCTATTGCTGGTCGTCCAGGTCTCTTTAAGATTGTTGCTCAAGGCAAACAAACTGTTATTGTTGAGTCTATGATTGATAAAAAACGCTTTGCGGCGCATGCTTCAGATAAAATATCTACACTAGAGGATATTTCTGTATATACCTCAGGTGAGGATATGAAACTAACAGATGTGTATTCCAAGATGTATGAAAAATTACAGGGAAAGGAGGCTTTATCGCACAAGGAAGATACGGTAAAACTCCGTGAATTTGTTTTAACTTTCTTACCGGATTACGACAGTGAGAGGGTTTATGATTCAGATGTAAAAAAATTATTTCAATGGTATAATACTTTATTGGCTGAGGGTTTATTAACGCCAGAAGTAATAGAGCCTAAAAACGAAAACGGTATATCTGACAAAAAATTAAAAACCTCGAAAACTGTTTTAGAAAACAAACCGACAAAACCTGTGAAGCAAATGCCAACTGCTAAATCCTCTGTAAAATCTGCATCTGGGGCGAAGAAAGTTGCTACAGTAAAGACAGGTGGAAGTCGAGGTAAATAGAATTTGAATTATGAGAATTTTACCGAATTAGTGAATAATTTAAACTCACGAGGTAAAAAAGACATCCTAGAAATATTATTGCGAAAAATAAGGGCTTTCCATTTAAGTTATATTCTTCCTTATTTATTTTTTTTCACTTACAACTATTTGCGAAATAATTCTTGAAACAACAGGGCAAATAAGAGAATTTTTAATAGTTAAATTAAGAATTTGTGACATATTTTTTCGATTCGTATGAGGATATTCTCTGCAAGCCAAGGGACGAAATTCGTAAATTGAGCAAGAATTAGTAGAATTTAAGAAATAACAAGGTGAGGTTCTTAGTACATAATCTTCATCCTCATCCATTCGTAACAAATCATTAATTAATTTACTTTCTTTAATTCTCAAATGTTTTGAAATTCGTCGTATGTCAGAATCCCGAAAAATTGGGCTTGTTGTTTTACAGCAGTTGGCACAAGTTAAGCAATCCATTTTTTTGAATTCAGACTCATGCTTGGTATGAAACGCGAAATCCAGCATATTTGATTTTTTTCGCTTTAAATTCAAAAGTACTTTCTGATTCAATTTAAAATTACTCTTGGCGTGAGTTAAACTATCTTTATCAGGGGTAGTCATTTTAAGTTTGATAAGGTTTTTTCGACTTGTTTTTTAGCACTTTTGAGTTTAAACTGAGCCCATTTATTTGGACAAATTTTACCTAAGAATTTGTCCATATTTGTATATCCAATTACAACTATTCCACCCATAATCACTTTTAAATTTGATTGATTTAAACTTCGTAAAGCAAGAGAAAACCCTCCAGTTTCATATTCGATGAAATGCCAAAAATTGGCTGGTATAAAAAGGGTGTCTCCACATTCGATTTTGCACGTTAATGCCTCAAGTAAAGGGTAAGATGGAATTGTTTTAAATTCTTCACTGGAAATATTAAGATGGCTATGAGTTGTGAAAGGTTGTCGATACAATAGTTTGGAATATTTCGGATGAAAAAGAGTGATTTTTTTTATCCCGGAAAATTGAGTTAAAAAGACATCAGAATTGTCAAAATCATAATGTAATCGAACATTTGATCCTTCGCCTCCAAAAAATAGATAAGGCATTTTCAACCATCTATTAGCAAAATTTGGATAGTTAAAATATTTTTTTAATTCAGGTTGACTTTTAAATAGATTAAACGCAAATAAACGATATTCAGTTGGGCCATTTTCAATAGCGTCTATGAATTCATTAAATGTCATTTTATAATCAACCCCGCGATCAATTTGCGTTGAATTATTTTTAGACCAGTCGCCTGAGACTGGAATTTGTAAATGTCCAGAATAATTTCTAAAAAATTCGAAATCCCACTGATGTGCGGCCTGCCAACTTTCTGAAAAAGTCCTAAAAATCAATGGTGTGTTGGTTTGTAAAAAATCTGATTTGAATTTTTCCGGGGTAATTTCATCGATTCGTTGAATTTCAGTTATTTTCATAGCGCTGAATATTATAAAAACGTATTAAAATTAGGATAGAATTGAACAAATTCAAAATCAAAATTCAAATCCACAAAATTTCAATTTGTGAAATTCGCAATTTTTTAAAATCACTAGGATAATTCATTTGAATTTCTTTATATTTCGGTCTATTTTGAAACCAAAAAGAAGGAACTTTATAAGAAAATATAAATATGGTTTTAGGCCATTGTACTTGGTGTTCCAAAATTCATAGGGGGTAATTTTCCATTATTTGAATCGGAAATCTTACCAAAATTTTCCTCGTATTTTTCAATATTATCCGTTAAAGCTTGAAGAAAACGTTTGGCATTTTCTGGAGTCATTATAACACGAGAACGGACTTTGCCTTTTGGCATTCCTGGCATAATTTGAATAAAATCGCAAACTACCTCTGCAGGAGAATGAGTAATTATTGCAAGATTAGAATACACTCCCAAAGCTACTTCTTCTGATAGCTCAATATTCATTTGATTTTCTTGATTTTCCATGTCTTGTTAATTAATGTTCCAATGCTGCTAAATACCGTTCTGCATCTAATGCTGCCATACAACCTGTTCCAGCTGCAGTTACAGCTTGTCTGTAGGTTTTGTCTGCTGCATCCCCTGCAACAAATACCCCAGGGACATTTGTTTTCGTTGTACCTGGTTGCTCATATTTTATGTAGCCTGTTTCATCTAAATTTATAAAATTACTGAAGATATCTGTATTGGGTTTATGTCCGATTGCGACAAAAAATCCTTTGCAAGGAATTTCAAATTTTTCACCAGATAAAGTATTTTTGACTCGAACACCTGTAACACCAACTCCATCACCTAGTACTTCATCAGTTTCAGTATTGAATAAAATTTCAATATTTGGAGTGTTTTTAACTCTTGAAGCCATAATTTTTGAAGCTCTAAATTCGCTTTTTCTTACCAACATCGTAACTTTCGTGCACAGTTTAGCGAGATAATGTGCTTCTTCGCAAGCGGAGTCACCCGCACCAACGATGATTACCTCTTGACCGCGATAAAAGAAACCATCGCAAACAGCGCAAGCCGAAACTCCACCACCTAATTCAAGGTATTTTTGCTCACTTGGTAAGCCTAAATACTTAGCCGAAGCACCAGTTGAAATTATTATAGTATCACTGTGAATTTCATGGCCATCGTCAGTCCAGCATTTGTGAATTGCACCAGTTAAATCAACCTTTGTTATAAAACCAAACCGGATATCTGCATCAAATCTTTTTGCTTGTGTCTCTAATTCAGTCATCATTTCAGGCCCAGTTATTCCATTTGGGTAACCTGGAAAATTTTCAACTTCATTGGTGGTTGTTAATTGACCTCCTGGTTGCATTCCTTGATATAGCACTGGTTTCATATCAGCACGAGCAGCATAAATCGCTGCAGTATAACCTGCTGGTCCTGAGCCGATGATTAGACATTTTATTCTTTCTGGTTTATTCATTTGATTCGCTTATGTTGTGATTGATTTTGAAAAAATGTATCATTGCAAAGTTAACATTCCATTTTAATTTAAGTTTAGGGATTTTCTACTTTATAGTACACACCAATTCCTAAAACAGATTTAAACTGGGTTCTCGGTCCAGTTTTTCCAAATCGATCTTTTATTTTTATATCATCATCATATATCAAGTTAAATTGAGTAGTTGCGGAAAATAATTTATTGATTTTAAACAAAAGGATCAATTCCGCATTTACATCTATATTTTCTGGATTGATTATGTAATTACTGAATAATTCTAATCTAGATTTTAATTCAATATTCTTCATGATGGTTTTATTCCACTTAGCCTTTATGTAAGCGCCATATTCTTCTCGAAAATTTCTTCCTCCGGAAATTATATTTCCTTGTGAATCAAGAATTGCCTTATCCACCCCGAAAGCACCTGAATCAGCAAGTTTTTGGTCACCAACAATAGTTCCTTTGAATGCAAAAGGGGAGGCAAATATAGAAAATTTATCATTTTTTATGAAGTCAATTCCAAAGGCGAGGTTCAAATATCCGGGGGCTAAAAAAGTTGAAACTCGAATTGAATCATTTGGGAGGTTAAAACCGTCAAGAAATTGAGTTCTAAATCCCATATTTAATGAAAAAAATAAATATTTGGTAATTTTTTGTCCGTAGATACTACTTAAATCTATTTTATCATCTGTTTTTTGTAGTGAGTTTCCAACAATATTATCAAGATATTTTATTCCTCCTAAGGATAGAGTTAAATCGGTTGACCATTTCGATGCGCCTTTTGAGTAATAATTACCTGTGATAACCGTACCAATTAATGAAAGATTATTCCTACCACCAGCATTCCAATTTACAAACGACGACTGTGTTCCTGTGAGTTGGTAAATAAATTTATGTTTCCAGCCGTTTTGACTTATAATTGAATCAACTTTAGGTTTTGTATTATTTTGTGTTCTAGCGTTAAAAAAAATAAATATTATTATTACAAACCATAATATGCGTAGACAAGAGATATGAATATTATTTTTGTTCATCTAAATTAAAAACGGTGAGATTTTTTGCGAAATTACAGATTATAATTATATCATGTTTCATAACGAGCATAGATTTCAATGCCCAACCCATTGATTACACAGATACTAAAAATTGGGCTGTTCTACCAAATTTTCAAAACAATCAATTAAAAATGTTTATTCAGGATTCGTCATGGATTGAAAAAGCGGATGTTTTCTATGTTTACCCAACATTATTGATAAATGCTAAAGATACGACCAATAATATCGATATTAGTCATTCGGAACAGCGCTCAAAAGTTTTAAATTATGCCGTGAAATATCAAGCTTCGGCATGGGCCGAAAGCGGTAGACTTTTTGCACCATTTTACAGGCAGGCCCACATTCGAGCATACGAAAAGCTCGATAACGGCGGAAGAGAATCCTTACTATTGGCCTATTCTGATGTTAAAGCCGCATTCTTATATTATTTGGAAAATTACAACAATGGGAGACCAATTATTTTAGCGGGCCACAGCCAAGGTTCAACGCTTATATCATTGCTTTTGAAGGATTTATTTGACGGAACTGAAATTCAAAAAAAATTAGTTGCTGCCTACATTCCGGGAATTGGAATTGATACAAATATGTACTCCTCTTTACGATTAATGAAAACTCCTACGGAAGTTAATGGCTTTGTAACGTGGAATACTTTCAAAAAAAAAATTAACAAAAAACAATATGAAAAATGGTATAGAGGAAAATCAGTAATAAATCCTATTACTTGGGATTTGACTCAATTTTCAGATAAAAGTGAACACAAGGGGTTTTTATTTAAGAACGGAAAAATATACAGAAAAAGTTTCTCTACTACCTTAATAGACGGTGCTTTATGGATCACCACGCCAAATTTCCCATTCAAGTACTTAGCTTTCAGTATGGATGATTTTCATTCGGGAGATATCAATCTCTTTTGGGAGGATATTCGAATAAATTCAAAATTGCGATTGGCCCACTGGTTTACTGTTCATTCCGGGCGTTAATACCTCAATACGAAATGTTGTTTAGTTTGTTGTTTTCTCGGGGTAATTAATCCCATTCTGAGTAATTCAATAGAAACGTGGTAAAATTCTGATTTACAAATTATTTTCCACGCATTAATCATGGAATTACTCCATCGAATATCGTCCAATAGTACAATTGTATCATTGTGAATGAATGGTATTAGTTTTTCTAGATACAAGAGAAGAGAATCGCCATCGTGATGGCCATCGATGTAAATTAAATCAAATTTTTCCTCGTTTAATTGCTCAATATACTGTTGGAAAGTAGAATTAATTGTTTTGATATTGAAATCAAATTGTTTAAAGTTTTTTTGAGCTATTGCTAGCGTTTCCTTACATGCTTCAACTGTAATTATTTCACTTTTCCTGTTGCCTGCTTGTAAGTGAATTGTACCAACACCAAGAGATGTTCCAAGTTCTAATATTTTTTGAGGTTTGTAAAAGTTGCTTATTCGATAAAGTAAATCAGCATATTTTCCTTTTGAAGAACTGTTCTTAAAAATGGAGGGAATTCCTCTTTGTTTGCCCATTTTTTTTGATCCAGCACCAAAATCTTGAACAGTAATTATTTCATTTGAGTATTTTAATTCTGAAAAAAGCGAGTCTCTTTTTGCACTAAATTTTTGGTCTAGATGAACTCTGACACATTTATCAATGAAATCGTAGGCAAATGGCGAATGAGTACCATGTCTGCCTTGAGCTATTAAATAATAATTTATAATTTCGAAGAGTAAATTCACAAACAAAAGTAACCAATATCCATAATGGATAATTCAGAGCAAAAAAATATTGACCAACAACGTGAAAAATTAAAATCAGGACTTCCTGAAATACAATTGATTAAGCCCTGTATCTTAAATAACGGCATTATTCCATTACCTGAAATAAAAACCCGCGAGGTTGTAAATGAATCTATTTCATTATTTATTCCGGCCTCTGGAGCCGGATCACGCATGTTTCAGAGTTTATTTGATTATCTAAATGATTTTGATCTGACTAAAAAGGAAATTAAGCAGTTCAGTGAATCAGTAGCCAATTTCGCATTTTATAAAAATATTGATAGTCAACTCAGAATTGCTTTTGAAGGAAATCAACTTTCACTCGAGGATTTAATAAAATTTATTTTTTCCGAAAGAGGACTTAATTATGCTCGATTACCCAAAGGACTTATACCTTTTCATCTTGGTGTTGATGGAACATCAAATCCATTTCAAGATTCAATTATTCAAGGGTTAAAATTAGGCATTCAAAAGATTGATTTTCATTTTACAATTCAACGAGAATTTGAAAACGAGATAATGCAATCCATTTCAAAGGTTTTAGTGGATGATTTATCAAAAGTTCAATTTTCGGAACAATATAAAGAAACCGATTCAATTATTTTTGATTCTTATTTTAATCCTATTAAAATTTCAGAGAATCAATTTCTTACAAGACCATCTGGGCATGGGGCGTTGTTGACAAATTTAAATAGAGTAGATGCTGATTATATTTTAATAAGAAATATTGATAACGTTCAACATTCTTCAAAAAGTCAGAATTCGATTGATGTGTGGAATAGATTGTTAAATCTTACTCTTCAAATTAATAAAGAGTTTAAGAAGATTTGGAAAAATCCCACAAAAGAGGCATTATTGAGATTAAATGAAATGTATCATTTTTATGATTCTGATCATATTGATTCAATAAAAACTTCGGAGCAAATTTTAGCCTTAATAAATAGACCCTTGCGAATTTGTGGTATGGTAACGAATAGTGGCCAACAGGGAGGAGGCCCCTACTGGGTGAAAAATAAAAGTGGATTTTTAACCAAACAAATTGTTGAAGAGACTCAAATTTTATCTAATAAGAATCAACAAGATTTGTTAGAGAAAAGTACTCATTTTAATCCGGTGATGATCGTTGCTTCTGTAAAAGATTTTACTGATAAAAAATATGATTTAACGCAATTTGCGGATCATGAAACCTATTTTATAGTTTCTAAAACTTATCAAGGTAAAATGATTCAGTATATTGAGAGGCCAGGTTTGTGGAATGGCTCAATGGCTCAATGGACATCAGTTTTTGTGGAAATTCCTTCAGAGGTTTTTAGTCCAGTCAAAACAATTATGGATTTATTAGATGATAAACATAAACTTTAAATCTCAACACGACACAGAATCCAAATCAGATCATTCCACGTATAACTCCCTTATCAGACAATTCGATAAAATCAAGGATGGTTTTCCTTATTTCGCTTTCAGGCACTGTGTTTCGTACGTGGTCTATTGCTTTTGTGATATTCTTATTTTGAACATAAAGTACACGGTAAATATCCTCAATCTCTTTTATTTTTTCGTCTGAATATCCTCTTCTTCGAAGCCCAACAGAATTTACTCCAACAAAGCCCAACGGTTCTCTTGCCGCCTTTATAAAAGGTGGAATATCTTTTCGAATTAATGAGGCTCCACCGATAAAGGTATGGGCTCCAATATGCGTGAATTGTTGAGCGGCAACTTTTCCCTCAAGTATGGCAAAATCATCAATCTTTACATGTCCTGACAGACCGACATAACTTGCTAAAATAACGTTATTACCAATCTGACAGTCATGCGCAACATGAACGTAAGTCATTAATAAGCAATTCTCACCAACTGCAGTATTCCACTTATCTTTTGTTGCTCGATGAATAGTGACACATTCGCGAATTATGGTATTGTTACCAATTGTTACTGTTGTATTTTCTCCATTAAATTTTAAATCCTGCGGGATTACACCAATTACAGCTCCGGGAAAAATCTCGCAATTTTCTCCAATTGTTGTATTAGGATATATGGATACATTTGAATGAATCTTCGTATTTGCTCCAATTTTTACATTGGCATGAATCATTGCGAAGGGATCAATTTGCACATTGTCCCCAATTTCTGCAGTTGTAGAAACAGAAGCTAAATTACTAATCATTCCGATTTATCTTTAATAACTTGCGCTAGCATCTCGGCCTCACAAACAACTTTTCCATTTACGTATGCCTTTCCGCCCATTTCAACTAGTCCTCTACGAAGAGGAGAAATCAAGTTTAATTCAAATACAACAGTATCTCCTGGGAGAACTTTTTGTTTAAATTTTACTTTATCAATCTTCATAAAATAGGTTGAATAAAGGTGAGGATCCTCAACTTTACTTAAAGCAAAAATTCCACCTGTCTGAGCCATAGCTTCCAATTGAAGAACACCGGGAAAAATGGGATTTCCTGGAAAATGTCCCGTGAAAATAGGTTCATTTGCAGTGATATTTTTCACTCCGATAATTGAATTTTCACTAATCTCCATGATTTTATCAATCATTAAAAATGGATAGCGATGCGGTAACATCTTTTCTATATCGTTTATAGTGTATAGTGGTTCTTTTGTTAAATCAAATTTACGTACATCATCACCTTGTTTTTTAATTTGCTCTTTTAATACTTTTGCAAATCGAACATTTCCGGAATGACCGGGTCTTGCTGCTAAAATATGTGCTTTTATGGATTTTCCGACCAGTGCTAAGTCACCTACAATATCTAATAATTTATGTCTAGCAGGCTCATTTTCGTATTGAAGTTTGGTGCTATTCAGAAGGCCGATTCCGTCAATCGAGATTTTCAGACTTTCTTTGCCTAGTAATTTAGCCAATCGATTTAACTCCTCATTAGGAACATCTGCTTTGTCAACTAGAACGATTGCATTGTCTAAATCTCCTCCTTTAATTAAATTATTGCTTGCTAAAAACTCAAGTTCACGCAAAAACACAAAAGTTCTGCATGACGCGATTTGGTCGTTAAATTCTCCGAGGTGATACATGCTTGCATGCTGAGTACCTAGCACCGGTGATTTATAATCAACCATTACTGTAATTCTATAATTTATATCAGGAATGGCTAAAAATTCAATTCCTTTATCTAAATCCTCCCAGGGTATATTTTCTGAAAGCTCAAAATATTCTCGTTGGGCTTCTTGTTGAACAATCCCAACATGTTGGATAGCGTGAACAAAAGGCAAGGAGCTTCCATCCATTATAGGAATCTCAGGAGCATCGAGTTGAATTAAAGCGTTATCAACCCCACATCCCACCAATGCCGCAAGAACGTGTTCGGTTGTATATACTCGAGCACCATTTTGTTCCAAAGTAGTTCCACGATCTGTCGAAATTACAAAATCAACGTCTGCTTTTATTTGTGGTTTGTTAGGTAGGTCAATGCGCTGAAAATTAAAACCAGAATTTTCGGGTGCTGGGTGAATCTCTAAATTTACTTTTTCGCCTGTGTGAAGACCTATTCCCATTATTTTTACAATACCACTGAGAGTGTGTTGATAATCTGCCATTTTAGTTATTTATTTTCTGTAGAAATATCGTTAATTTTTTTTTCCAATTCTTGAATTTTATTCAAAATTATTGGAAGTTTTCGAAAACCAAAATATGATTTCTTAAAGTCCTCAATTGGAATCCCAGGAGAACCCATTAATGTTTCAGCTTTTTTGACAGTAGAGGGTATACCTGATTGAGCTACAATTTTGGTCTCATCTGCAATGTGTAAATGCCCACTTATTCCTGCTTGTCCCCCAATCAAAACTCGATTTCCAATTTTAGCTGATCCTGCAATACCTGCCTGTGCTGCCATAGCAGAGTTTGATCCAAAATCTACATTGTGCGCAATTTGACATAAATTATCAATTTTAGAACCTGAGCGAATGAACGTTGACCCCATTGTGGCTCTGTCAATAGTTGTGTTTGAACCAATTTCAACATTGTCCTCAATGACTACATTTCCTATTTGCGGTACTTTTTGAAAGATACCGTTTTCATCAGTGGCAAACCCAAATCCATCCGCTCCAATAATAGTTCCTGCATGAATAATACAATTTTTACCAACTTTACAATCGTTGTATATTTTTACTCCGGGATGAATTATTGAATTCTCTCCGATCTCAACATTATCACCAATAAAAACTTGCGGATAAATAATGACCTTATCACCTATTTTGGTGTAATCAGCAATATAGCTGAATGCGCCAACGTGTATATCTTTTCCAAGTTTTGCACTTTCAGAAATATTGACAGGACTTTCGATTCCAGGTTTTTTCTTTGAAATTTGACTATAAAGTTCAAGTAGCTTGGCAAAACAAGAATAGGCATCTTCAACCTTTATCAGGGTTAAACTTTCAGGGAGTGATTTAGAAGGCAAAAAAGAATCATTCACGATACAAACTGATGATTTTGTGGTGTAAATAAATTCTTCATATTTGGGATTCGCTAAAAAGGATAGAGCACCAATATGGCCTTCTTCTATTTTGGCCAAAGTATTGACGCAAACGGTAGAGTCACCCTCAATTTTTCCATTCACTAATTCTGCAATTTGTACTGCTGAAAATTCCATATTTCAAATATAGCTATTTGTTGGTATTAATTATTGTTTATCGTTATTTATGAAATCATTTCTAATGGATAGTTTTAACATTTCTATGAATGCTTTTCGGCGTAAGCATAACTTCTTTCCAAGTAAAGATTAAAAATGTTGAATCTGTATTATCTGTAATCAGAAATGAGGCTTCTGAATTGTTGTTTTTATTAAGATTACAGGATATATAAGCATTTTGTAATAGAGTGTTTGAATAATTCTCTCTTGTGAAATTAATTTTTTTTAATGACGTTATAAGTGGTTGAGATACTTCAAAATTGAAAAGAGAGGCATTCATCTCTGGTAGATTTATAATTTTAAGGAAAGTATCCGTTTTAAAAGTCTGTAGGTCGTTTATATTGTCATGAATTACCGCGAAATAAGAGTCTGAATAAAAAGAAACACAAAATCCATCTTTACTTCCTGTTGATTCAAAAAAATATGTTTTAAGCGGAGTCTTTTTATTGCTTTTATCAAAATTTACGGTTGATTTTTCAAGTATTTTTTTTATGTTGGTAGCAGAAATTTTTTTAGAACCGTTAAGTATTATTTTATGGGTGATTGTTTCTTTGACTTTATTTTGTGGTAACCAACTACAACCTTTATTTTTAAAGATAAAAAAAACAAAGATTAATCCGATTCCAACCCCAATTAGGTAATAAAACAGCCTTCTAAAAAAAGTATGTTGTATCATAAAGCAAAGCTAATCACAAATTTTGTGAATTGAAATTTTTATCATGATAGATGAATTCTAAAGGACTTTTTAAAGTGTTATTTCGTTACGTTTTTTACTTGTAGCACTATAAGGATTTTTCGAATCGCTTCAACATTAAATTTTAGCTTTAGATAATTCACATCATCGTTTTTCTCAATTAAAATTTGCTAGTATCTTTGCTATCAAATTAATCGTATGTCAGTAGTTGTGAATAAAACAGATATCGTCCAAATTCTTGAACAATTAGGAATAGAACCAGAAAATTATGGTGCCTCTACAGGGGGGAAATGGTTTAAAACTGTCGGAGAGCGAATTGACTCATTTTCTCCGGTGGATGGGAAATTAATTGCAACAGTATATTCCGCAACAGAAGCTGATTACCAATCAGTGGTTTCAAAAGCGCAAGAGGCATTTAAAGAGTGGAGAATGATTCCAGCTCCGAAAAGGGGAGAGGTAGTTCGTCAATTGGCGGAAAGAATTCGTTTTTATAAAGAACCACTCGGAAAACTTGTTTCTTACGAAATGGGGAAATCCCTTCAAGAAGGATTAGGTGAGGTACAAGAGATGATTGATATTTGTGATTTCGCAGTTGGATTATCGCGTCAGTTATATGGATTAACAATGCATTCAGAAAGACCAGGGCACAGAATGTATGAGCAATATCATCCGCTCGGAATAGTTGGAATCATTTCAGCGTTTAATTTTCCGGTTGCCGTTTGGAATTGGAATACAGCTTTAGCATGGGTTTGTGGTGATGTTTGTATTTGGAAACCATCTGAAAAAACGCCAATTACTGCGATTGCTTGTCAACAAATTACGAGAGAAGTTTTTGATGCGAATGGCGTTCCTGAAGGTGTTTCAAATGTTGTAATTGGAGGCGCTGAAATCGGAAAATTGATGGCTGAAGACACACGTATTCCTTTGGTTTCAGCCACTGGATCTACTCGCATGGGTAAATCAGTTGGAGCAGCTGTTGGAGCAAGATTGGGTCGTTCTTTATTGGAGTTAGGAGGAAATAATGCAATTATTATCACGCAAACTGCCGATTTAAAAATGGTTGTACCGGGAGCTGTATTTGGAGCTGTTGGAACGGCAGGTCAACGATGTACATCCACACGTAGATTGATTATTCACGACTCTATCTACGATAAAGTAAGAGAAGCATTGGTTAAGGCATATGACCAATTAAAAATTGGAGATCCGTTGGATCAGTCAAACCACGTGGGACCGTTGATTGATAAAGATGCAGTTTCCGCATATTTGAATGCGATTGAAAAAGCAAAAGCAGAAGGTGGTAAAGTTCTCGTTGAAGGTGGTGTTTTGTCTGGAGCTGGTTATGAGTCAGGATGTTATGTGAAACCTGCGATTATTGAAGCAGAAAATCATTTTGAAATTGTTCAACACGAAACCTTTGCCCCGATTTTATATATCATGAAATATTCTGGAGAATTGGAAAATGCAATTCGTATGCAAAATGGTGTTCCTCAAGGACTTTCATCGGCAATAATGACAAATAATTTAAAAGAAGCCGAAGCATTTTTATCCCAGGCAGGTTCAGATTGTGGTATTGCTAACGTTAATATCGGAACTTCAGGTGCTGAGATTGGTGGTGCTTTTGGTGGCGAAAAAGAAACAGGTGGAGGAAGAGAATCAGGTTCTGATTCTTGGAAAATATACATGCGGCGTCAAACCAATACGATCAATTATTCTGATAGTTTACCTCTGGCACAAGGAATTAAGTTTGATTTTTAGTTTCTTATTTTGGTAACTCGTGTAAAATTAGTCGTATGATTCAAACGATGAAACGTTATATTTCAGATATTCTGAACAGAAATCGATCAAATAAGGAAATATTTTCTAAGATTTATGATACGCATCAGTGGGGCGGAGAAGGCGGAGAAGATTTTTATTCGGGAGAAGGAACTTATTTCAAAGATATTCAAGTCTATATTGATGCAGTTTATAGTTTTATCAAAGAAAATAACGTCAAAACAGTTTGTGAAATTGGCTGCGGTGATTTTAATGTAACTGGTGCATTGCTGAAAAGAGTGGATGTCGATTATACAGGATTGGATGTTGTTCCATCCTTGATTGATCATTTGAATAAAAATTACCAAACTGAAAAGATCCATTTTTTGTGTTTGGATGCCTCGTCTCCTAAAGCTAAAATTCCCCAAGTTGATTTATGTATTATCAGGCAAGTACTACAGCATTTGAGTAATGAAAGTATTCTCAAAATTTTGGAAAACACGAAGCACATTCCAAATCTCTTGATAACGGAACATCTTCCGGTAAATCCAGGTGAAATCAATGGAGATAAGGTAACAAACGGTTACATACGACTTCAAAACAAGATTCCTTCCGGAGTATACCTTGACCAAGCTCCATTTTCAAAAATAATCAAAAAAGATCTTCTCAACTTGCCTTTAGATGATAAAAATCACATTGGTGAAATAATTAGAGCCAAGCTAGTGACGTCATGGGTGGTGAATGAGTGATTTTTATTTTTGGAGTACCTAATTTTAGTTTTTCCAAACATCTAAATTTTGGATTAATTCATACTTTTCAATCTTGGCATTTAAGGTATTAATTGTCCAGCCAATTGCTAGAGCACTTTGCCGTTTATTCCCTTTAAAATGAGCCAACACTTTTTTAATATGTTCTTTTTCAATATACTCCCAATGCATGGGCTTTTCAGTTGGTTCTTGCCTTAGACGTTTTGGCAATACATCATCTGTTACTTTTTCGTCGTTAAAAACATAAAGCCGTGAAATGATATTTTCCAATTCTCTAACATTACCAGGATAGGAGTAATTCAGAAGAACTTCCAATGCTGATTTGGTGAAAGCTAATTTTTGCGGTTTTCTCAATTGTTTTTTCTTTTGCGTTAGGAAGAAATCAATCATTTGTTTTAGGTCTGCTTTTCCTCGTTGTATTAAGGTTGGTAAATCCAATTCTACAACGGATAATCGGTAATACAAATCCCAGCGAAAATATCCTTCCTCACAACGTTTTACTAAGTTTTGATTCGTTGCTGCAATGATTCGAACGTCAATTTTTTTTCCTTTACCTCCCAAAGGCATAATTTCTTTTTCTTGTAAAACTCTAAGTAGTGATTGTTGCATGTAGGGCGAAATATCACCAATTTCATCCAAAAAAAGAGTTCCTTCATTTGCCAACTCAAACAATCCTTCGCTGTCTTTATCTGCCCCTGTAAATGCACCTTTTCTATAACCAAACAAACGAGATTCAAGAAGGGTATCGCTGAAGGCCGAACAGTTTATAGCAATATAGGGTTTATTGGATCGAATGGAATTCGTGTGTATGTATTTTGCGAGATTTTCCTTTCCCGTTCCACTCGCTCCGAGAATTAAAACAGAAACTTCGTCAGTTAAAGCAACTTTGCGGGCGTTTTCGTATATTTTTTCAATTCCTGGCGTAGTAAAATAATTATCAGAGCTAGATTTCTTTATGTCTTGTTGGTGATATAAGGCAGTCATTCCAAGAGCGGAGCGTTCCATCCTTATTTTGATCAATTCAGGGCGATCTTTTTTTACCGTAAATTTTGCCGGTCGCGTTTGATAAAGAGTAGTTTTTAGATTTAAAGACATGTGTGAAAGGTACCAAACTACTTGCATAGCTGGCGTTCCTGGAGAAACAAAAATATCTATTTCATCGTCTTTTAGTTCTGCCAAAAACGGATGGATTTTAGATTGTATTTCTGCATGATCAATCGGGTCACTCAAATCCATATAACGAATTTCAATATTCCGATCAGCATACATTTTAACTAAATGACTTCTGAGATGCATAGCGCGCAAATCTTCTTCTTTTTCTGCAGAAAGAATAATGTGCTTATCATGTTTGAAAAAATACCGATGAAATGAATTGGTGGGGCCATCGTCTACCACTTGACCAGAGGCAAAATCTTGATTATAAGCGTGCCAAGATATAAGAATTTTCAAAATATTTAAATATAAAATTTTACTATATAAAATTAATAATTAATATAAAAATTGGAATAAATTATCTAAAATATTCATTTTTTCGTTGTGGCATATCCTTTGCCAATTCCCCTCTGTTGAGGCAAAAACGAGAAGAACCAAGAATCATTTGTTTTGAAAAGATTTAAAGTTGCAATTTTTGTCAAAAATTGAGAGATGTTGGAAGAGCTTTTGGTTGACTATGGAAACTATTTTAATCGAAAGTCAAGAAGGAGTGTTTTAGCTTTTTTTACGATTATTTTAAAGAAATAAGATTTGAAGACAAGATAATGTATACACTGGTTAACAATAGATTTACTTTTCTCACGCCAGGGAAAAAGTAAGTATGAATGAAATTTTAACTATTTGTAAGGACACTCTTGAACAAGAAATAAAAATGAATAATTAAAAACAAATAAAAATGAACAACAAAACAATTTACCACTTCGTAGTGGATCAAAGCGGATCAATGTCGGGTCTTGAAAATGAAACAATCGAAGGATTTAATTCCCAATTGAAGACGATTAAAAAACTAAAGGAAGAATTTCCTCAAAATGAATATGTGGTGTCAGTAACCTATTTTGAAGATGAGGTATTTGATATTATCCGTTTTGGTAAAGTGGAGGAAATTCCATTATTGAATAGAGAAAATTACAAACCAGGCTCCTCAACATCACTATTAGATGCTATCGGGCATACAATTTACTCAATTGAAGAGAAATATGGAAATGAAATAAATGAAGATAAAGCAACAGTAGTAATCGTAATTTTAACGGATGGTTATGAAAATTCTTCACGTAAATATACCTATGAACAAATCGCTAAAAATATTGATCGATTAAACGAGACAAAAAAATGGATTTTCACATTTTTAGGAGCGGGAGTAAATGCAAAATCGATCGCCGATAGAATTAAGATTCATTCAAGAAATGTAGCTTCATTTGATAAAGCTGAGTACGCATCAAAGTTAGAAAAGATAAGCAATTCCGTAAGAAGGTATGAAGAAAATAAATCCATGGGGATGTTTTCTGACGACTTTTTGGATAGTGATTTTTAAATAATTATTTGATGGAAAATAATTTGAAGTTTCGGAAACGTCTACAAGATATTTGCGAAAACCAAAGCTTTTCAGACGCCTTTGTTTTTGATAAATTGTCAGAACTATTAGCAGAGAATCAACATTTGGCAATAAATGATTTGACAGAACCAACTGTTTTTGGTGATTTAATGGCTGATTCGATCTCATCGTTGAAAATTGACCAAAAAAATTTTGAATACAAAAGTAATATCTCATATCTCGATGATATAACGGGTGGATTTGGATTAGGTGAATTTATTATCATTGGAGCAAGACCAGGAATGGGTAAAACAAAGTTTTTGAATTACCTAGCTATTGAGGGCGCTAGGAAGTTTCCAGTTTTGTATTTTGCGTTGGACACCGGAAAGGAACATTTTATGTTGAATTTATTATCTTCCTTATCGGAGGTGGAATACAAATATTTTAAAAACAATAGTCTTTCTGTAGTTCAGTGGCGAAGGATTGAGCGAGTAAAATCAGATATTGAAAACTTACCAATTTATATAAGTGATGAAGTCATAAAAAGTATACATGCATTTCGTCATCTATGTGAAAAATATATTGAAGAAAAGGGAGTTAGGGTGATTTACATTGATTTTCTACAATTACTAGGTTCGTACCGATATCGCTATCAACGTGACCTAGAATTGGGATATATAAGTAGAGAATTAAAAAATTTGGCAAGAGAAAAAAATGTGTGCATTATTGCTACAAGCCAACTAAGTAGAAGTTGTGAAACGAGAGGAGGTGATAGAAGACCAATTTTGAGTGATTTACGCGAATCAGGGTCGTTTGAACAAGATGCGGATAAAATTTTATTCTTGTATCGAGCTGAATATTATGGTTTTTTGGAAGATGAAAACAGTATTCCAACTAAGAATATAATTGAAATTGATGTGGCTAAGAATCGAAACGGATACATTGGACGAACATCTGTTAGGCACAATTTACCTTATGGAAGTTTTATTTCATTTATTCCTTCCAATCCGCATCTACGAATTATTAAAGACAGATTGAAAGAGTTGGAGGATGAAGAACCTCCGTTTTAACACAAACTGCCGGTCTAAAATATGAGTCGCATGGTACGATTAGCGATTGTGTTCCGCAATCCATTTAAAAAAGAGAGGATTTGATCTCCGATCGCGGGAACGCTCCGCATTCCCGCAATCGCCAACAGAGATAGCGACCGGCAGTTTTTAATTTTTTAAAATATGATTGATGGAAGCAGAATATGGCTCAGATCTTTTGCGCATATAAATGGCGACAAAGATGAAATACGTAAAATGTTATTCACTTCAAACCGGGAAATTTTTCAATACTCAAATTCAAATATTGACTCAAGAGCTCTAACTTTTTTTAGCATTGAAAGCTGGAGAGATTTATCTTGTTTACTGAATTTGACTCCTTTGGAAGTGGAACAAATAATTAATAATCCAAGTTATATCCAATTTAAAGTACCGAAGAAAAAAGGTAAACCGCGTTTAATTTGTCAGCCAACAAGTAAATTAATGAAAATTCAACGAAGACTCAATAAATATTTACAAGCTGTGTATGACTTTCATATTCCATCTTGTGTTCATGGGTTCGTGCCAAAGTCGAATAGTGTCTATCGATCGATTGTCTCTAATGCCAATCCACACGTTGGTAAAAAAAATATTTTAACAATAGATTTGGAGGATTATTTCCGGAATATTAGTGCAAAACGGGTTAAAAATCTATTCCAATCATGGTGCATCAACGACGAGATATCTATTGTTTTAACTTTGCTCTGTACATTCAAAGGGTCATTGCCAATGGGAGCGCCAACATCACCAATTTTGGCTAATTTATGTTCGTACGATTTAGATTTAGAACTCACTAATTTTTGTAAAAAGAATAGCACAACTTACACGCGATATGCAGACGATTTAACATTCTCTAAAAATGAGGAAATAACGGATGAACAAATTGATTCTTTGACTCAAATTATTGAGAGAAATGGTTTTTTTATCAATAAAGCTAAAACGCGAAGAATTAGTAGCTCGAGAAAACAAAAAGTTACAGGAATAATTGTAAATCAAAAATTATCTGTTGAAAGAAGATTAAAAAAGAAAATGAGGGCCATTGAAAACGATATAAAAGTTAATGGAGTAGCGAAAGCCACAGAGCATCACTTTAAATTAAAAGACTATGCGAATAATGAAATTCAAAGTCAATTTCTAAATAAAATAAAAGGGTTGAAATCTTTTATTAAAGCAGTGGAGAATAAATAAGTTGTGAAAAATTTTTAAAAATTCAAACAATGTGATTATTTTCTGAATAAAATCCTTTTTCATTCACGCCAATTCCAAAAAGTGCAAAATCATATTTTACAGGATCGTTTGAATCCATTTGTCTCAATATTTCCATAAGTTCTTCTAACGCTTTCCAATCGTCCTGATTTCGTTTTAGTAATCCCAACATGCGAGCATTTCTGCCCGTATGAACGTCAAGTGGTAAGAAAAGCTCTGACGTTGGAATACTTTTCCAAATACCCAAATCAACACCTCCTTTGGTTGGTCTTACCATCCATCGTAAAAACATGTTTAATCTCTTACACGCGGAATTTTGTAGAGGATTTGAAATATGTTTTTCACTTCGTTTATCATGATCTACGGACAAAAACAATTTTCGAAAATTAATAATTCGACCTTTAACATATCGATGCTCCGAATGAGTTCTAAATGCAGACTCAAGACCTCCGTGGTTCAAATAGATGTTTTGAAGCGATCGAATAAAAAAATCCAAATCTTGTGCATTAAAAGTTCTATGTACAAAACTCTTTATTTTTTTTGAGTGATTGTAATTTATTACGAAGTGAAAAGGATTATTTTTTAAAAGTTTGATTAATTTTTCACCATTTGAAATAATACTTTTTCTGTTGCCCCATGAAATCATCGCAATCAAAAACCCGATTATTTCTCGATCTTCTTTCGTTGAAAATATGTGTACTAAACGCAAGGGATCATTTTCAAGAAAAACGGGATTCTCGTACTGTTGCGATTTAAAATCAAGATATTCTTTGAGTTCTGTAAAATCCATTGGCTACGATTCCAACAAACCATCAGAAATTATAATTTTTCGATCAGCCATATTTGCAAGGGATTCGTTATGGGTAACAATTACAAAAGTTTGTTTCAACTCATCGCGTAAAAAAAAGAAAAGCTCATGTAATTCTTTCGCGTTCTTGCTATCCAAGTTGCCAGATGGTTCATCTGCAAAAATTAATCTTGGGTTGTTAATCAATGATCGACAAACGGCAACACGCTGCTGTTCACCGCCTGAAAGTTCATTTGGTTTGTGAAGAGCACGATCCCTTAAACTGAGCATTTCTAATAAGCGCATACCATCTTTTTTTGCTTCAATCATTGACTTCCCGTTAATTAAGGCGGGTAAAATGGTATTTTCAAGTGCGTTGAATTCTGGAAGCAGTTGATGAAATTGAAAAATGAAACCTAATTTTTCATTTCGAAATGCGGCAAGTTTTTTTTGTGATAACTCAAATGGATTGTTTCCATCGATAAATATTTTTCCTTCATCAGGAGTATCCAAGGTTCCTAATATTTGAAGTAAAGTTGTCTTTCCGGCACCCGAAGAACCAACAATTGAAACTATTTCGTTTTCGGAAATATGTAAATCGATTCCCTTTAAAATAAAAAGATCACCGAATGATTTCTTAAGTCCTTGGGTATCTAACATATATTATTTATCAATTTTCAAAGTATGACCCATTTTGTCACGCTTTGTTTTTAAATACGATTTATTGTGCGAGTTACTTTCAATTTCTAGTGCAACCGTCTCCACTATTTCCAAACCGTAGCCAATCAAACCGGATCGTTTTTTGGGGTTGTTAGACAACAATCTCATTTTTCGAACTCCCAAATCCCTAAGAATTTGTGCACCAATTCCATAATCACGTTGATCGGCTTTGAATCCTAGTTGAATATTAGCTTCCAGAGTATCTAATCCTTCCTCCTGAAGTTTGTATGCCTTTAATTTATTAACTAGTCCAATTCCTCGGCCTTCTTGGTTCATATAAACGATAACCCCTTTTCCTTCTTTTTCAATCATTTCCATGGATTTCTGGAGTTGTGGCCCGCAATCGCATCGACATGATCCAAAAATATCTCCTGTTATACACGAAGAATGCACCCTGACCAAAATTGATTCATCATCGGACCAGGATCCTTTAACCAGAGCCAAATTATCTTGACCGCTCGTTTTGTCTTTGTAGGCGTAGAGTTGAAATTCTCCAACCTCTGTTGGGAGATTAACATCAACGATACGATCGATTAATGATTCATTTTTAATTCTGTATTCAATTAAATCGGCAATTGATATGATTTTTAAATTAAATTTTTTCGAGATTTCAATTAATTCAGGCAGACGAGCCATTGTTCCATCGGCATTCAATATTTCTACGATCACACCAGCCGGCTCAAATCCAGATAGGCGTGATAAATCCACTGCTGCCTCGGTGTGCCCTGCTCTCCTTAATACACCACCATCTTTTGCTCTTAGCGGAAAAATATGCCCCGGTTTCCCAAGATCCTCCGGTTTAATTTTTGAATCGATTAAAGCCATTATTGTTTTGGATCTATCGCTGGTAGAAATTCCTGTTGTGCATCCATGTCCAATCAAATCAACCGAAACGGTGAAAGGAGTTTCATAGGTTGCGGAGTTTTGTTGAACCATGAGATTGAGATTTAATTCATCACAACGTTGTTCAGTTAAAGGCGCGCAAATCAGTCCTCTGCCGTGTGTTGCCATGAAATTAACTACATCTGGTGTTGCATTTCGAGCAGCGGTTAGAAAATCTCCTTCGTTTTCTCGGTTTTCATCATCCACAACAATGATTACTTTTCCTAACTGAATGTCGGATATGGCCTCTTCTATGGTATTTAATGTGAAATCTTTCATGCGATTTGCAAATGTACGATAATAATCTTTTTTTACTGAATTAAATAAGTATATACAAGTACAACTACAATATTTTGCAAAATATGTTTTACAGTTGCAAGATCCTTTTTAATTTTACAGTAAATGCGAATAAACACGATAAAAGAAATCATAAGTCATTTGGAGTCTTTGGCTCCACTGTCTTCACAAGAGATCTATGATAATTGTGGTTTATTGATAGGTGATTACAAGCAGGAAGTTAAGAATCTCTTAATTTCTTTGGATTGTACGGAGGAAATTATTGACGAAGCAATAGCAAAAAAATGTGAGTTAATCGTTTCTCATCATCCAATTATTTTTAAGGGATTGAATAAAATTACAGGAGGTAATTATGTTGAACGCACAATATTGAAGGCGATAAAAAATAATATTGCCATCTATGCGATTCATACAAATTTAGACAACTATAGATACGGTGTTAATTATGAGATTTCACGTAGGCTTGGTTTGACAAGTACAAAAATACTTTTACCCAAAGAACATTCCCTTTCAAAGTTGGTTGTTTACATTCCGACTGATTACAGTGCAAAAGTGAGTGATGCACTGTTTGAGGCTGGGGCAGGTAAAATTGGAAATTACTCAGAATGTCATTTTAATTCAAATGGAACTGGAACATACAAACCAAATACTGAATCAAATCCATTCGAAGGCAAGATAGAAATCCGGAGTACCGTTGACGAGGTAAAAGCAGAGTTTTTAGTAGAGAACAGCTTGCTTTCTGAAGTTATTCGTGCCATGAATCGCACCCATCCTTATGAAGAGGTAGCCTATGATCTTATTCCGTTATTAAATAAAAATAGTTACTTGGGTTCGGGAATGATTGGAGAGTTGAACCGAGAAGTTTCCGAAGATAAATTTCTCGAACTTGTTAAAAGCACTTTCAATTGTGGAGTAATAAGATACACTTCAAAGGTTGGTAAATCCATTAAAAAAGTAGCAGTTTGCGGGGGCGCAGGAAGTTTTCTAATTCATGAAGCGATAAAACAAAAAGCAGATGTGTTTCTGACATCAGATCTGAAGTATCATGAATTTTTCGAAGCGGATAACCGTATTTTATTACTGGATATAGGGCATTATGAAAGCGAACAATTTACAAAAGATTTAATTGCTGATATACTTAAGAAAAAATTTAGTAAATTTGCAGTCCATTTAACGGAAAAATGTACAAATCCAATTAATTATTTGTAATACATGGCAGTAAAAGCAGCTAAAAAAGAATTAAGTATAGCGGATAAATTAGAAGCTTTATTTCAACTTCAAAAAATTGATTCTGAAATAGATAAATTAAGGACAGTTCGTGGAGAATTGCCTCTTGAAGTTCAAGATTTAGAAGACGAAGTCGCTGGGCTCCAAACAAGGATTTCTAATTTAGAAGAAGAAGTAGGACTTCTAGAAACGGAAATTTCTGATCGTAAAAACGCTTCTAAAGATTCAGAAACTGCAATTTCAAAATACAAGGAACAACAGAATAATGTTCGTAATAATAGAGAATATGAATCTTTATCTAAGGAAATTGAATTTCAAGAATTGGAAATAAAGTTGCATGATAAGAAGAGCAAGGAGGCCAAATTTAAAATTGAATCAAAGCAAGAGATATTGACAGAGGCTAAAACCCAGCTTGAGTTGCGTTCTTCTGATTTGGTTTCAAAAAAATCTGAACTCGATTTAATTATCTCTGAGACGCAGGTTGACGAAGATAAATTATTGAAATCATCAGAAAATGCAAAGAAAAATATTGAAGAAAGACTCCTTACGGCGTACGAAAGACTAAGAAAAAATGCAAAGAATGGTTTAGCAGTAGTTCCAGTTAATCGCGATTCTTGTGGTGGTTGTTTCAACAAAATTCCTGCACAGAGGCAACTGGATATTGAAATGAAAAAGAAAATAATTGTTTGTGAGCATTGTGGAAGAATTTTGGTTCCCAAATTAATAGCATAAATTGATAAACCGTCGTAAGACGGTTTTTTTTTGTGAAAAGATGAAATTTTCTGATTATCCGATACAACAAAAAATAAAAGACCAACTTAATTTTTTGGGATTTACACGCCCTACTGATATTCAATACCGGGCGATACAAGCAATTCTGGATGGCGAAGACGTGATGGCAGTTGCTCAAACCGGAACTGGAAAAACGGCTGCTTTTGTAATACCAATTCTTGAAAAAATAAGCAGAAAAAAAAGTAAAAAGTTAGACTCATTTATCCAGTGTTTAGTAATGGTTCCAACACGTGAATTAGCCAAACAAATTTCATCAGTTTTTCAGGAAATTGGTAAAGAGACGAAAGTAAAAACTTTAGGTTTGATTGGCGGGGTTGAGCAAGAGTCACAAATAAAATCTCTCCAAAAAAAAGTTGATGTTCTCGTTACTACTCCGGGACGTATGTTTGATTTAATTTCTCAAGGGCATATCCAATTAAATAAAATTCATACTCTCGTTCTAGACGAAGCTGATTTGATGTTAGACCTCGGTTTTCATAAAGATATTCAAGATGTACTAAAATTTCTACCACAAAAGAGACAAACTTTATTTTTTACAGCAACTATTGATAAAAAAATCAAAAAGTTGGCCTATCAAGTTGTTAATGATGCCTTACGCATTCAATTCTCACCAAAAAATCCGGTTGCTGGTAAGGTGGATCATTCTATTGCCTTTATTGAAATGGATGATAAGCGTTTTTTTTTAGAAAATATTCTAAAAGAATTCGAGGATGGTAAATTCATTGTTTTTGTCAGAACTAAGGTAAGGGCTGAGCGAGTAGAGCTGGCCATGGCAAGAGTAGGAATTTCCGTGGAATGTTTACACGGTGGGATTGAACAGAAAATGCGTTTTGAACTTTTAGACCGTTTTCGTTCGGGAAAAAATAAGATTTTGGTCACAACAGATGTTGCAGCGAGAGGTATTGATATTCCTGATGTAGATTATGTTATTAATTATGATTTACCAGAAAACCCAGAAAATTACGTGCATAGATGTGGCCGAACCGGTCGCGGAAAGCGTCAAGGACAAGCAATATCCTTTTGTAGTTCAAATGAGAGAAAATTAGTAAAAGATATTGAGAATTACACAGGGAATGAAATTGAGATTTATGAGTTAAATCCGAATGATTATCAATGGATAATCAACGATTCCGAAGATATTTCTTACGACTGGAAAAAGCTGATTGATGATGCTAATGAGGACGCAGGTAAATCTGATTCATGGTGAGAAAAAATTAAAAACATAAATTTTTATATTGTTTCTTAGATTTAAGCTATCTTTGTATAGAATAATTCTAAATAAGAATGAACTTAAAGGAACTTACGACTCAAAATTTAGAAAAAAACGAAAATTTATTTTCTTGTAGTTTCGAATGTGGTAAGAAGAAAAAATGTTGTAAAAAATACAAAACCAAGGGGTATGCTTGTAAAAAATGCCCTAAAATGGGATACTAAACTGTGTTTTGGACTAATTCTATTGTATCAACTATTTGAATCAGCTTGTTTTTCTCAGATCAGCCAAAACAAATCATCTGAAAATTCCTCATCTCAGTCAATTTTTTTAAGTCAATCTTACCAAAAATTTGATAATTTTTCATGCTTAAATTGGTCTTTGAGAAAAAATAATCTATCCATTTCGTCTGCTGTTGGAGTGGGTATTAATAGGACCTTCTATCAACGTCGATTTTTTCCGCAATTTCAAATTGGTATTGGATACAGAGTTGTTTCGTTAAATAAAGCATCTATTTCTCCCGAGTTAACTTTAATTCTCTCAACTTTTTCCACCATCGAAAGACATTATTTTTCATCCTTACACTTTGGCTACCTTTTTCAATATGGAGATAGAATTTATTTTCTTCATAGATTAAACGCAGGAATGCTGAATGAAAAGTTTAAAAATTCACTTGGTAATTTCACCACTGCAAATACAATTAATTGGCAATTTTTAATTGGGATAGGATATGCATTTAATTAGATTCATTTTTGTTGTTTTGTTTCTTTTTTCTTGTTCTAAAAAAGAAGATTATTCATCGATTCAAGTAATTGGTCATGCAGGAATGGGTTTGGCTATGTCAAATTCAATGTACCACGATAATTCAAAAGAATCTGTCGAATATGCTCTTAAAATGAGAGGATGTGACGGCGTTGAAATTGATATTCAATTATCATCAGACGGCGAATTTTGGCTTTACCACGACCAAGATTTGAACACTGAAACTAATTTTACAGGTTGCATTTCTGAAATGTCTTTTCAGGACTTAAATAATGTAAAATACAATTCTTGGTATCATGAAAAGCTTTGCAGATTGAAGGATATAGATTCAAGTTTATTAGTGGGAAAGACGCTCTATTTGGATATTCGAACAGTAAATTTTTGCAAAAATATGGAAGTACTTTCACAGTCTCTTCTGGACGCATTAAATTCAATTTCTTTTCTTCATAATTCGGGGATTAATACTGTAGTGGTTTCAAATAACCACTATTTTCTAAGTTTCTTGAGCGACAATGGGTATAATGTTGCCTTGGAGATAGATGTTGATTTTGATTTTTTGAATTTTCAATTATTAAACTCCTCAATTACCGAATTTATCGTAAAAAATAATAACATTACTTCCAGTCAAATTTCTTTTTATAAGTCTAATGGAATTGACGTAACTATTTTTGAGATGCGTTCGGCCTCAGGAATTCGCAAGGCATTGAAAAAAAATCCAAAGGCAATCATGACGGACGATCTTCGTGAGGCAATAATTGAGGTTTATTAGTCGTAGAGTAAATATTTTGCACGAATGATTTTAAACGATTCTAAATCGTTTTTCCACGATGCCCTTATTTCTTCTTCTGATAAATCGTTTTCAATTTGTTGCTTTAAAAGAGCATTACCGGCTAATTTATTGAAAAAGGAAGGTGAGTTTATATAGGTATCTCGGTTATTTAAAAGTTTTTTTGCATTTATAAGCGGACGTAAATCTAATGAATACAAGGGAAATATATTTTCTTTTACACAATCAATCCCATAGCAAAATTGATTCATTAAAGGAGGAGTTTTAGATCCTATTCTTGGTGTGGGAGTAAATGAAAATGAAGTTGAGTCAAATTTTGGATGGCCGTAGATCTCAAATGGTCTATCTGTGCCTCTTCCCATACTAATCGAAGTACCTTCAAAAAAACAAAGACTTGGATATAAGGCTACGGCAGCGTCTGTTTTGAGATTTGGTGATGGAGCAATCGGAAGAGAGTAGAATATGCTATGTGAATAGTTTTTGCAACGTACAATGGTAATATCACACTGAATTTCATTTTCCAACCATTTTTCTCCATTAATCATTTGCGCATATTCTCCCACAGTCATTCCATAGACCACTGGAACGGGGTGCATTCCGACAAAAGAACTAAATTCTTTTTTGAGAACTGGACCATCAATGTAGTGCCCATTCGGATTTGGGCGATCTAAAATGAGTAGTTTTTTCCCATTTTCAGCACAAGCCTCCATTACGTAATGCAAAGTGGATAAATATGTATAAAATCGAACACCAACATCTTGAATATCATAAATTACCAAGTCGATATTTTTTAAATACTCTTCACTTGGTTTAGAATTATTTCCGTAAAGGGAAACTATTTTTAACCCTGTTTTTATATCTATTTCGTTATTTATATGTTCTCCATTGTCAGCAACTCCGCGAAAACCGTGTTCTGGAGCAAATACGAGTTTGACTTTGACTCCTAAAGACAATAAACTGTCTATCAAGTGTGTCTTATTAATTAGAGATGTTTGATTACCGACAATAGCAATATTTTTATCTGTAAGTAAGTGAAGATATTCGTCTGTTTGAGCATTTCCCAATATTACAGATGAATTTGTAATGGATTTGTTTTTTGCATTTATTGAATCAAAAATTATTTTTGGGGCGCCAAAGGAACAAGAAGAAATTAAAGTATTCAAAAATATCATGGTTATCCAGAGCATTGTGTAACTTTGAAAACCAAATTTATTTGTTTTGTCAAACGAATTCTTCATAGCCTTAAAATTAATAAAATCCGAGGTAAAAGGTAAAAAAGTTTCACGTCCAATTGTGAGAATATCGATAATGAGTATTTCTTTAGCTATCATTGTAAATATAATCACATTAGCCGTCGTAACAGGATTTAAAAAAGAAATCCAAGATAAAATTACGGGTTTCGGATCTCATTTTTTTGTGAAAATTGCAGGCGAGTCATCCCCTTACGAAACCGAGCCCATGCTCGCAAAGCATCCTGCAATGTTGCAGATTGAAGAGGTCAAAAATCTGAAAGGGACGCATGCGGTTGCATACAAACCAGCTCTTATTCAATCAAAAAGTGTGGATAAAAAAATTAAGTTGTCATCTGGTAAAGACACTATTTTGAATAAACAAGACGCCCTCGGTGTAATATTTAAGGGTTTATCAAGTACGGACCATTGGAATTTCATTAAAAATAATCTCGTTGAGGGTAGAATCCCTGACTTTAAAAAAATTAAAGATGTTGAGCCAATTGTTATTTCCAAAAAAACAGCAGCATTATTAAATTATAAGCTGTATGACACTCTCGATGCATTTTTTGTGAGACAGTCGCCAATTATGAGACAATTTGCAATAGAGGGTATATATTCAACCGGATTAGAGGAATTTGATAAAAAAATTGTACTAACCAATATATCAATAGTTCAAGAATTAAATGACTGGGGTTTGAATTCTTCAATTCGTGTTTCTGATACGTTATCCCAAGGAAAATTAATTGTTTCTGCCGAAATCTCTGGAGGAAATGGTTCATATCAATACGATTGGGGAAAGGGATTTGAGCGTTATGAGGGATTTTTAATTTGTCCACAATCAGATACAACCATTCGTTTAATTACAAAATCAATTTCTGTTGCTGAAGGTAAAAAAGACAAAGTACTAATTGATACTTCATTCACTAAATTAACGGTTCATAATTCTCCAAATTGTGACTATGTTCTCAATGAGAATGGAGAGTTAGAAAAGGAATATCTTGATCAAATAGGAAATAAATATAAGATCAATACAAAAAACAAGGGTTATATTGAAGTTACTCATTTAGATGGAAAATCCACAAGTTTAAATTTTGTCAGTGGTTTTGAAATAGAGCTGGACGATTGGAATGAATTAGATCTCAAATCAGACGAATTAAAAAAAATGATAGAGTTAATTCCTGATGACTCAGGTAACTCACTTCAGGTGAATTGCATTAAGGATTCTGAAAAAGAACTTTTTTTGTGGCTTGGTTTTCTCGATGTAAATGTATTAATCATACTCGTTTTAATGCTAGTGATTGGCATAATCAATATGGGCTCAGCTCTGTTGGTTCTTATTGTCGTTAGAACAAATTTTATAGGATTGATGAAAGCAATTGGAGCGTCAGATTGGACGATTCGTAAAGTATTTCTTGTTCAAGCTAGCTTTCTGATTTTGAGGGGAATGTTTTGGGGTAATTTAATAGGCATAGGGTTCTGTATCATACAAAAATATACAGGCATTATTTCATTAAATCCAGAGGTTTATTACTTATCTCAGGTTCCAATAGAACTTAGTTTTTTGCATGTGATTTTTCTCAATCTTGGAACTTTATTCATCTGCCTACTTGCACTGATTATTCCAAGTTATATCATCACTAAAATAAATCCCGTTAAGGCTATTCGTTTTGATTAACTCGTTATTTTTTTAGTAATTCTTCTCGTGATTTTTTATCAATCTTTTCATTTCGCTCGCTTAGTTTTTCTTGAATTTTTGGCCATTCAGGACATTTTTTAATCGCTAATTTTTCTTTACAATGTTTAATAATTTCATCTTGTTTTTTCGAATAATTCTTTACGCGAAGCATCAAACTAGCTGTATCTAAATCTTTAAATTCTTTATTAAAAGTTTCTTCGCGAATACTTATCTGCTCGTTGATCACAATTTCCGCTGCCTTGGCACATTCACAGGGAGTTTTAAGGTTCTTTACATCGATCGATTCAACTTTATCTGAACAAGAAAAGAGAGTTGTAATTAGCACTGAAAGAAAAAATACATGTAATTTCATAGTTGGGTCAATATTAAGTTTGACAAAGTTAGATATTTAAAATTGAATAAAAATAAAGTATGGCTTTAATAAAATCTTGTAAAGGAAACAACCCAAAATTTGGAGCTAATTGCTGGTTTGCAGAAAATGCAACGATTGTGGGAGATGTAATTATGGGTGATGGATGCTCTGTTTGGTTTAACGCTGTCGTTCGTGGTGATGTTAATTCAATTCGAATTGGAAATGGGGTGAATATTCAAGATGGTGCAGTTCTTCATTGTACATATCTTAAGACGAAATTAAAAATAGGAGATAATGTATCTGTTGGTCACAATGCAATTATACACGGTTGTTCAATTGAAGATAATGTTTTGATTGGAATGGGTGCAATTGTAATGGATAATTGTTTTATAGAATCAAATTGTATTATTGCTGCAGGAGCCGTTTTAACAGAGAATACGCGTGTTGAGTCATGGTCAGTTTATGCGGGGATTCCTGCCAAAAAAGTTAAAGATTTATCTCCTGAATTATTTTCAGGCGAGGTTGAAAGAATTGCGAATAATTATAAAATGTATGCTGAATGGTTTAAATAGAGAATCTTTGAAATAAATTTATTTTTTAAAAAATTTTAAGTACATCACAAAATTCTCTTTTGAGCGTCATTTTTTTTTTATCAATCTTTGTAGATAAAATAAGAAATCGTATCTTTGCACTCCAATTTTGGGAAAAGTGTTAAACTAAAGTAAAGAATTGTGGATACGTTAAGTTACAAAACTGTTTCTGTTAACAAGGAGAAAGCTGAAAAAAAATGGTTTATTGTTGATGCTACAGATAAACATGTTGGTAGATTGGCAAGTACTGTTGCCAAAGTAATTCGCGGTAAGCATAAACCATCTTACACTCCGCACGCAGATTGTGGTGATAATATAATAATTATTAACGCTGAAAAAGTTTCTTTTTCAGGAAATAAAATTGCTGCCAAAACCTATACAAGATATACCGGATATCCTGGTGGCCAGCGTTTTACTACTGTTGATGAATTATTGAAAAGCCATCCTGAAAGAATTCTTGAAAAGGCAGTTCGCGGGATGTTGCCTAAGAATGCACTTGGAAGAGCATTATACAGAAATTTAAGAGTTTATGCAGGAACAACTCACAATCATGATGCACAAAATCCAGAAATTTTAAATATTGATTCACTAAAATAATTCGTACTGTTCATGGAAGTTATTAATACGTTAGGTAGAAGAAAAACATCGGTTGCTAGAGTGTATCTTTCCAAGGGAAAAGGGAAAATTACCATTAATAATAAAGATATTAAAGTTGCTTTCCCGATCGATATTTTACAAGCAAAGATAAATCAACCATTCGCAGCAACGAATACGCTTGGTCAATACGACGTCAAAGCAAACGTTTTTGGTGGAGGAATAAACGGTCAGGCTGAGGCAATTCGTTTGGGTATTTCTAGAGCGTTAGTTGAGATATCCGAAGATAACAAGGTAAATTTGCGATCTGAAGGGTTACTAACTCGCGATCCACGAATGGTTGAACGGAAAAAACCGGGACGTCCAAAAGCAAGAAAAAGATTCCAATTCTCTAAACGTTAAGATTATTGGTGGTTTAGCATCCAAACTTGCGAGTATTTTCCATAACGGACCCTTGTAAGTTGATTATTTAATAGGAAAGTAAACAAATAAATATATGTCTAAAGTAAATTTTGATTCATTATTAGATGCCGGAGTTCATTTCGGCCATTTAAAAAGAAAGTGGAATCCTGCAATGGCTCCCTATATTTTTTCTGAGAAAAAAGGGATTCACATCATCGATTTAAACAAAACGATTGTTAATCTTGATCAAGCTTGCGCTGCAATGAAGCAGATTGCTAAATCAGGAAAAAAAGTTTTGTTCGTTGCAACCAAAAAACAAGCGAAGGAAATAATTTCTCAAAAAGTTTCAGAGATTAATATGCCCTACGTGACTGAGCGATGGTCTGGAGGTATGTTAACAAACTTTCAAACAACAAGAAAGTCGATTCGTAAAATGGCGAATATCGATAAAATGAAATCTGATGGAACCTGGGATACTCTCAACAAAAGAGAAAAGCTATTTAAATCCCGTCAAAGAGAAAAATTAGAAAAGACATTTGGTTCAATTGCTGACATGACTCGTCAACCGGCAGCTATCTTCATTGTTGATATTTTGAAGGAACATATAGCGCTTGCTGAGGCTAAGAAGTTAAATATCCCAACGTTTGCAATGGTAGATACCAACTCAAATCCAAAGTTAGTTGATTTTCCAATACCAGCTAATGATGATGCTACGAAGTCTATTTCTATTATTCTTGACCAAATTTGTACGTCTGTCAAAGAAGGGCTAGAGGAAAGAAGAAATTTAAAAGATTCAGATAAAGAAGCTGAGGAAACCACAACAGTAATCGAGAAAGTTAAGGACGAGGTTGTTGGTAAGGCGCAGAGTAGAAAAAAGGTTCGAGTTGAAATATCCGAAGTAGTTGAGGTACAAGAGGAAGTACAAGCTGAAGCGACTGAGACTGCTGAGGTACAAGAGGAAGTACAACCTGAAGCGACTGAGACTGCTGAAGTACAAGAAGAAGTAAAAGTTGAAGCTATTGAGACTGCTGAAGTACAAGAGGAAGTTCAAGCTGAAGCTATTGAGACTGCTGAAGTACAAGAGGAAGTTCAAGCTGAAGCGGAAGATGAAACAAAAGACGGTGTCAATATAGACGTTGACAATACAGATGAAACTCAAGTAAGTAAAGAAAACTAAAATATATTAAAATGGCTATAACAGCATCAGATGTAAATAAACTAAGACAACAAACAGGGGCTGGGATGATGGATTGTAAAAATGCATTGGTTGAAGCGAATGGAGATTTTGAGGCCGCGATAGACATCTTACGAAAAAAAGGTCAAAAGATTGCTGCGAAAAGGGGTGATAATGAAGCGAAAGAGGGTGTTATTTTAGCTCAGGCATCGGCTGACGGTAAAAGTGGTGTAATTTTAACACTCAATTGTGAGACCGATTTTGTTGCAAAGAATGATGGATATGTTTCTTTAGTTCAGTCTTTGGTGGATTTGGCTTTAGATAAAAAACCAAATTCGGTTACAGAATTAATGGAGCTTTCATATGACAATAGATTGAGTGTTTCAGAAAAAATAACTGAACAAATTGGTGTAATTGGAGAAAAATTAGATTTATCAAATTATGCTGTTGTTAAGGGAGAAAAGGTTGTAGCCTATAATCACCCGGGAAATCAGCTTGCTACTTTAGTAGGATTTTCAGCTGACGGTTCAGAAATGAATGAAGTTGGTCGTCAGGTAGCAATGCAAGTTGCTGCAATGAATCCTCTTGCAATTGATAAGTCAGGGATTGATGAAAATACAATCAGTCGTGAATTGGAAATTGGTAAAGAGTTGGCCATTCAGGAAGGTAAACCAGCTGAGATGGCTGAGAAAATAGCCCAAGGGCGATTGAATAAATTTTTCAAAGAAAATACCTTGTTAAGTCAACAATTCATACGAGATGAGAAGTTAACTGTGGAGCAGTTTCTTGACAATACTTCGAAAGGTCTAACCGTTATTGACTACAAAAGATTTTCATTAAGCTAAACAGAGTTTTTGCTATGAAACTAAAGCTGTCGTTTTAGACGGCTTTTTTTATTTTGTAACGAAGATTGGCTTATTCCAAATTTTAGTAGTTGTCTGAATTTGAACGGAATAAAGACCTTGCGAAACTCTATTACTCAGTTTAAAACTAGATAAATTACGCCCGAACTCTCTTTGAACGACAGACCCCTTTAGATCAATAATTAAAACTAAATATTCTCCTTTAACTGCAATTGACAAGGCTTCCCCGTTCTTTATTGGATTTGGATAAATTAAAGGTGAAAGAATTTCATTTTCATCTATGGTTAATGTATTTCCAATATTAATGTTATCCAAATAAACTACATTCCCATAACGACCAATATTTCTAAATGCAATCTGCAGATTTGATTCGTTTGAATAATTGGCCAAGTCGATAGAATCAGTTCTCCATTGGGAAGACGATGGCGTAAAATAATTCTGAT
>Ga0194115_10000353_pt1 | contig 69682 bp, 67 predicted proteins | sample TA2MahsurfametaG_3_FD_148656 | JGI IMG/M metagenome (GOLD analysis project Ga0194115, IMG submission 148656) | Freshwater microbial communities from Lake Tanganyika, Tanzania - TA2015002 Mahale S4 surface | ecosystem: Environmental > Aquatic > Freshwater > Lake | place: Tanzania: Lake... | reverse complement strand
ACCTGTCGCACCTTGCGGTCCCTGTGCCCCCGTTGCTCCGGTTGCCCCCTGTGCACCCGTAGCACCAGCGTCTCCTTGTGGACCCTGCGCGCCCGTTGCACCCTGCGCGCCCGTTGCACCTTGAGCACCAGTAGCACCCTGTGCCCCCTGCGCCCCCTGTGCCCCTACATCTCCAGTTCTGGCAAACGTAATGATGACGTCATCGTTGTTTGCGAATGGTGTAGTGCTTGAGCCTGTAACAAACGACGACGAAACGCGAAAGAATCCGGTTTCTTCAGTTATTGAAGAAATGGTGAATAGGGCAAATGCCGACGAATCACCTTTTTTAGAAACACGGAAGTGACCCTTAATTGTGCTCGTAGAGTCATCAATTGTCCTTAGGTATGACTGAATGTCCGTTGAGTTGTCATCAACATCATCAATAATTAGTTCAGTCGATGTATCAAGGGGTGAATTATTAAACTTTAGTTTTCCTGCACCGGGGTCAGTTTGTGCGGTATTTGAATCAAAGGTGTAGTCAAATGTAATTCCGCCAAAGTTGCCCTGAGCACCCTGTGGACCCTGTGAGCCTGTTGCCCCCTGTGCTCCAGTTGAGCCTTGTGCTCCGGTGGCCCCCTGAGGGCCAGCATCTCCCTGAGGACCAGTTGCTCCTTGTGCGCCGGGATTTCCTTGTGGACCAGTTGCTCCTTGAGCGCCGGTAGCGCCCTGAGGTCCGATGTCGCCTTGTGCGCCGGTTGCTCCCTGTGAACCCTGTGCCCCCGTAGCGCCCTGAGGACCGGTTGCTCCCTGTGCACCCGTAGCGCCCGTAGAGCCTTGTGGACCAGCACCCCCCTGCGGTCCTGTCGCCCCCTGTGTTCCTTGAGGACCCTGAGGTCCTGTATCCCCTTGGGGACCAGTTGCTCCTTGTGGACCAGTAGAACCCTGAGGTCCCTGAGAGCCCTGAGGGCCCTGAGCACCCTGTGCGCCCTGAGGACCGGTTGCTCCCTGTGCCCCCTGAGGACCCTGGGGACCAGTTGCCCCCTGTGGTCCTGCGTCTCCTTGTGGCCCAGTTGCCCCTTGCGGTCCTTGAGCACCAGTGGCACCAGTTGAGCCTTGTGGCCCTGTTGCTCCCTGTGCTCCGGTGGCACCCTGTGCTCCGGTGGCTCCCTGAGGGCCCTGAGCGCCCGTAGCACCCACATCGCCCTGAGGACCGGTCGCGCCTGCGGCGCCGGTAGCACCCTGCGCTCCGATGGCCCCTTGTGCACCAGTTGCCCCCTGTGGTCCTACGTCTCCTTGTGGTCCTTGTGAGCCCGTAGCGCCCTGTGATCCAGTCGCCCCCTGTGCACCTTGCGAACCTTGTGCTCCCTGGGGGCCTGCGGCTGTTGCCGGCGCAAACTTAGTGCCATTAAAGACGAGCGCCTGATTGCTGGATGCGCCCGTGGTGTCGACCTCAATGCCGTCGATAAAAACTGCCGGCGCTTTAAATGTGTCGTCGGTCTTTAGTGTGTTGGACGAATCACGATACAGGTTGGTGTCCGCCGAGTTGGTGCCATCGCCCCAGGAAATCTTGCCGCCAGCATCAATGGCGAGGCGTGCATTGGCATCATCTTTTACGCCGACATCGACGGCAGTATCAGCGACGGTTGTGAAAAACCGCGCTTTAATAGATGAGAAAAACTTATTAGCCAATTGAGCCTCAACTCAAAGTATGGGACCCCGCAAGGTCTTGTGTTAGCCAGTGATTACGACTCTATACGAGTTATTTGCTGGCGCGGATGCAAAACTCACAGTAACTGTGTTGGTATTTGTGCGGACCACATCAACATGTACTGTTTCGTAAGTGGGCGACGCATTGACGTCGTATACCTGAACGATGACATCACGAGTGCCGAAGTTGTGCGTAATTGTAAAGGATGTATTTGAGCCATCCCCAATCACCTTGTGGCCCACGCGAGCCAAGACTGGTTCAGCGTCTAGAGCATGACCTGCGGTTGCTGCCAGGTTTGCCCGAGCATCGGATGCGGTCGAGGCGCCGGTACCGCCGTCGGCCACGGCGACATCGGTGCCGTTCCAGACACCTGTAGTGATCGTTCCGAGCGTAGTGATGCTGCTCTGACCGACATAGGTCGACGCGATGTCTACCGTGTCTGCGTTGACCGTGATGCGGTTGGCGGTGCCGCCGACGTCGAGCGTGTTGCCGGTCTTTGTAAGACCGTCGCCAGCGGTAATTTGACCCGCGCCCGAGAACTGTACGAAAGTAAGTGCCGTGCTATCCAGGGTAATTGGACTATTGGTCGTCAGAACAAAGCCGGAATCGGCGTTTACCGTACCCTCCTCAACGAAGGTAAACATGCCGGAAGTGACTTCGGTATTGGAATCGGCATCTGTCGCGCGCGTCGGTGCGCCACTGACAGCAACAACGTAAATTCCGTTTTCGCTTCCAGTTGACTGATTTTTGATAAGGATACGGTCACCAGTGACAAGCGTGACGCCATCAATAACGTCGCCGTTTTCAAAGTCAGAAGCAAGCGTCTGGGGGGCAGTAGTGGCGACGCGCACAGACTGCTTAACGTCAAGACCAGAGCGGGCAGCGTCGACGTAAGCCTTGTTCGCGGCGTCGAGGTCTGCAGATGGAGCAGAAACCTGGAGCCGACCGCTTGCGTCACGAAGAGCCAGTGTCAAGTTGGTGTTGCTGGAAGTAGCGTTGTCCAACTTGGACTTATCGGCGCCGGTCATTAAACCGTGCGCGGCACCAGCAACTACGTCGGCAATGGAAAGGCTGACAGTTCCATTGGATTCAGAAGACACAAGGGCAGTGGTGCTCGACGAGACCGCATGGATCATCTTACGCCAGGCTGAGCCCGAGTAGACCTTGATGACGTCCTCGGTACTGTTATAGATCATCCGACCTTCGAAGTTGTTGCTGCCAGGGTCAGACCCCACAACCTCAAATTTGGCATTGATGATCTGGTTCTGCGTCAGATCAACATTTGTTAGAAATCTCTGTGCCATTGATCTTGTCCCTTACGTGAGGTAAGCAAACCCGGAAAAAGGTGCCGAAAAATCGACTTGTACCTGCGTTGTGCTTATATATGATACTTCACCATGAACAACCGTAGATGCAGTATCGACGACGGTTACGCTGGGGTATCCGCCCAAGGCGTGGTTAATTGTCCACGTTGCTGAAACGGCGGCCTGGGTATGGATGTGGCGAACAGTTTGCCCGGGCGTGTAGAACGGGGAAGCCGGCCAGCCAGCCTCGGTCTTGGGTCCATAGAAAGAACCTGTATCAATATCTACGTAAATATCATTGACCGAGCCATCGCCCGCCCCTGGAGCCCCCTCCCCGGAAATAAGCGAATACCCCTGAACGCCCTGAGCGCCGGCAGCCGATACAACAACCCTGTTGAATGTTTCGGTAACAATGACCGTGTTCGGGTCCTCGATCGGGACGAGAACTCGGTTCGGTTCCTCGGCGCTGACAACAACAATATTGGTGTCTGTCACCGGGTGACCTCCGGGTTTAGTCGGATAGTGCCCTTGATGACTCGATAAACTTCGCCCGACCCTGAAACAATTTCAAGGTCATAAACGCCATCGTAGGGAATCGTGGCGGTCAACTCGTCTGTCAAACTCAGGGCGATTGTCCCCAGGGCTCCGCCAAGTGTGATCCGACCGTTCTCCGTGGTCAGAGACATCAGGACGGTCGATGAAGTTGTCTCACGGCGAATCTGCATGCGGGCGGTATAGCCCGTCAGGTTGTATGGAGTTTCGTCAGGATTTTGAAATTCGACTGTGCGGTTCCACGTCGCGCCCTGGTCGATGGTGAAATTATGTACGCCAGCAATCACTTAGGTCTCCATTCGCCCAGCATATTGTACAGCGCAGGGATAGAGCCGTAGGCCAAAGCGGCAAAAGCCAGGCTTTCGCCTGGCTCTTACCGCCCAAGGTAGCGGGAACTTAGGAGGTCTTCTTGGGGCGTCCGCGCTTGGCGGGAGCCTTCTTGGCAGGAGTCTCGTCTTCCGACGCGGGCACCTGCTTCTCGATGACCTTGACTACCTCGCGGATTACTTCCTTAACCGGCGCCGAGCCGAAGAAGGATGCAATCGCCTTGTCGCCAAACTTGGACGACGCCCATGCCAACACGGCAGTGGCGACGGGGATCAATACGGCAACAAGCCCCTGGTCGACGCCGGCTTCGAGGGCGATCCACGCACCCAAGCCAACAACGCCACCCTTGGTGACCTGATCAACAATCTGCTTGCTCTTCATTTCAGTCATCCTCTTCGTCTGACAATTCGTTTTCTCTGCTACGGATCATGGCTTCTGCGTAGCGCACCATGCCGAGGGCAAGCCATGGGGTCATGCCATTGCTGACATTAACAGACAGTTCTTCGTCTTCCCCATCAACTATTTCAGCAATCAGGATGAAATTCGTAATCAATTTATCCGGAATAATTTGCTTGATTAATTCCTCAAACTGCTCGTACTCACTGCTCATCGATGCCACCCTCCAGCAGCACAATGCGCCGCTTCAGTTCAACAACCTCGTCAGCCAGCATAAAGCGATGGTGGTCGCATTCCTTCTGTTCCGCGCGGACAATTTCTAATTCGGCCTGCAACCGCGAAACCTCGTGCTGGAGGTCTTCAACAATCCTGGCATAGCCATCAAAAATATGCTGGATTTCCATTGAGTTATTTGCTGAGGCGGCCATCACAACATCCGAGCGCTTGGATCGAAGGGCGACGAAGGCGGACAAAACTGCTGCAACAACCGATGCAAGTGTTGCGTAAACAATTTCCGCTCCCATATCGGTCCTTAGTGTGCCTTGATTATCCAGTTGATAACGCCGGCCGGCATGACGTATGGGTTATTGGCAAATCCACCATTACCAGAAGTTCCGGTGAATGCTGGGGTGGTGAAAGAGTGAGTGTGGGTGTTGGAGTTAGCGGACATTGCTCCGCTGTTTCCGCCCCCTGCCGGCACATCGATGGTGTGAGTGTGGGCAGCGCTGTTGTTTCCGCTTGATCCGGAGTGAGAATCGATCGTAACTGAATGCTGGTGGCCGTGATGTAGCGATGTGTCGGTCACGAAGTCGACAGCCATACCCGTATGATTGGTAAAGATTCCGTCCCCAATGCCATTGTTGTCATTGTCAAATGGGACGACATACTGCGAGGAATAATTCGTAAGACGACGGACAAATCCCAACCCGTCAATAGCGTCACCCTGGAAAATCTTGTGGGCGTGAAAACCAGCGCTAACACTAAGTCCGCTGTTGCTATTTACGGTGTGGCCATGGTTGATCGTGTGAGTGTGCGACACGCTGTTATTGCTGGTGGTTCCCTGGCTGTGGCCATGGTTGATCGTGTGAGTGTGCGATACATCCCCAGCAACTGTGGTTCCAGCACTGTGCGAGTGGTCAATCGCATGTGTGTGGGTGGGAAGATTGGCAGAGCCGATCGTTGTGCCACCAGCAACGGTGCCTCCCAGGGTTCCAAACAGAGGGCTGGCCGCCTTGTAGGAGGCCATGTAGTAGCCGCGCCAGTCCGGAAGGTTTAAGGTTGTCGATACCTTCCAGGCAGACGGAGCAACGGCCCACAGGCCGGGGTAACTTGCCTCGGCATTGGCGATTGCCTGACCCTCAAGGAATAGCCAGCCTGATGGTGCAGATGCAGCGATCGTTGCGCTGATGGTTCCAGCGGGAGTTTGAATAGCGGGGGTCGCCCACCCAACGGTGGCCGAAGCGCCAACTGTAAGGATTGTGCCCTGGGTTCCAACGCTGAGTTTTGCCCAGGTGTCATTGGCGCTTGCGACAATCATGTCGCCCTTGGCGTCGGCTAGTGAGTTCTGAACAACTGCCGTCTCAAGGATTTGCCACGAGCCAGAACCGTCCGTTGCGGAGTAGTAATACAGTTTGTTATTGGTCGTGTTGAGGTAAATGGTGTTTTTGTACTCAGCACCAACTGCTGATGGCGCACCAGCGCCGCGGATCATTTTGCCTGCGTACTCCTCGATGTACTCATGGCTGGTGTCCATCTGGGTTCGAGTGAATGCATCAGCATCCGAACTCCACCGGTAGATACCAAATCTAGTTGTGGTTGTAATAGCCATTATTGGTTCCTACTATGTGCAGATGTGGCTAAGGACAAAACCACAGGGCCGAGACAATTCTACAGCATCTAGTAGCCCTTGGTTAGAATTACCAATAACTCCCCCCTGGGTGTCTGCCGTATCACTACTAATGCGAATAGCCCATGGATCGCCGCCGTACGCATAGGTAAGGCTAAATACCTTGTCATTAATGAGGTTTTGCTGGATGGCATCGTCGAGCCCGCGCTTGGTGCCAGCCCAGTTCCCGAATGCACCGTATTGAGCAATCCACCGAAGATAGGCGATTAGCCCCAGGAGGTCTGGCGCGTAGTCGACGATTTCGCCCCACTCAGTATCGACGAGTGTTATCAGGCCGTCAACCGTTGTCGACTCATTGCTGCCAGCCTGATTCCAGGTAATCGTTGTGCCGCTAGTTCCTGTTACCCTGAATGTGCCGTTGAAGGAAGATGGCGTCGCCCCAGACACCACGACATAGTCATTTGTGGCGAATCCAGTTGACGAAGTGACCGTTGCCGTAACTGTTCCCGAAGCACGAGTAAGGTCGGATGGGGATGCCGTAGTTGAGGCAGCATCAATCGTCGTCATCAAGGAGAGCCAACTAGATGGCAAATTACCCCATGGGGTCGATGTTAGGCCTGGGTTCGAAAAGTCATTTCCGGTAATTGAAAGCAGCCATGGGAAATACCCAGTCCTGACTGCAGTTGGATCGACAAGTTGACTGAGTGTTTCTTCATCTGCAGGGTCTTTGCCATCTTCGGTATCTGTGTACGCGAACTGGAAGAAGTCAGCAAGAACGTCGTTGTGTCCCGACAGGGCGACATCCATGTACCGGGCAAACGGGTAGTCAGGTAATTCCCCTGGCTCGACAGCCTTTTCGTCAGCGTCAAGAATGTACTCGGGCAACACGTTCATCGTCCGAAGTACAAAGCGATTATTCAGCCAGGCATTGCTAGCAACCAGGGTAGGTCGAGTCATGTAAAAAGAGAAGTTCGCCCCAGTGCCTGAGATGGTTATCGTCAATGATTTAGACAAACCATCGTTTCGCAAGAAAAGACGGTTTGAGCGAATCAGCGTCCAGTTTTTGGGGTCAGCCGTAATGCTGGCTCGATTTGTTTTGTCCGGCGCATAAACAGAAATACTGCCAAGCGTTGCGCTTGTTTCATCTGCGCCACTGTCGGCCCAAGAAATGGTGTTTTGGAAAACACGGGTAATTCTAAACGAGCCGTTAAAACTTGCTGAGCAACCCGTAACTGTGATGTATTCATCCGCGCGGATATTGGAAGTGTCGACTGTCGCAGTGACAACGCCGTTAAGGCGCGACATGGCAGTTGGAGTCATGTCAACATTTACTGCTGATTCAATTCCGACATCAATCTGAATGCTTGTCTCCCCGCCCACTGGAGATGTCCCAGGCACCAACACCCATGCGTGGAATTCGTACTCGAAACTATCGCCAGGAACTTCTACATCAGCAAGTTCAAACTCAAATGAGTTAGCGCTTGGCTGCACGAACAGCGAATCATATTCATAATTTCGAACATAAGCCATTGATGGCGTGATCGTGCCAGTGGTGGCGGACCAATCGCCGGCAGAAAGACCACCAGATACGCCGCCAACCATAAAGGTTGCGTTGCTACCGCTCAGGACATTGGTGGTGACGGCCATACTTTAGGCCTCACCAACGGTGGCTGTTAGGAGCGGCAGGGTGCCCTTGTAGGGGAAAACAATGTCGCCACCAGAAAGGCTAGCAATAGCGGATGTTGGTGAATCAAACGTGACCGAATCGACGTAGTCGACGCCCTCCACCTGGGCTACGCGGGCAATAATCAGGTTTGCCTTAACCTCGCTAGCCCAATCCCAGTTCGCCGGAGACACAACACTATCAATGTATTCCTCAACGGCGTCGAGAACTTCAAAACTTGAATAGCCGGCTTTCACCACAATGTCGATGGAGCATGAGATGTTCACAACCATGGCTGGCATGTAGTTAATTGTCAGGCCGGCGATTGTCCTGTCTGATACATCATTAACGATTACGGTGCTGTCAGCCGTAGTGAGCGAGTCGCCATGTTCGTCACAAATGACAATGGTAGCATTTCCTTGAGCATCGGCGGCGGCTGTGTCCATCCCGTCAAGATGGTAAATGAACGAGTTCTCGGCCGTAGCAGAAGCATTGGTCCCGGCCGAAGCCCAAGAAATGTTGGTGGCGTTCGATGCAGTTACACTGAAATAGCCATCAAATGCCGAGCCCGCGCCGGGAGTGAATACCTGAATCTCGTCATTGACGCCAATACCATGACCACTTGGCACGGTTACAGTTACAGTTCCGCTGGACCGGACAAAGTTGCCGGTCGGCTCAATGGTGCTGAGATCAGTCAAGTCATACACATTGCACCGCCAGCCAGTCGAGGTGGTCACCGCGGTGAAGTCTGTGTCCGGGGTGCTTGTTCCAGCAAGCAACGACAGGACTCTGTTCTTGATCTGCGTAGCGGTTACGAGGCCCTGAGTTAGTCCAGAAAGGAATGTGGCTCCACGGGTGAAGTATTCCGCATCGCTCTCGGCGGAAAGTCCCTGAGTAACGTCAGCCCCAATCTTCGCGGACAGTAGGCGATTTGTCTGTGTTAAGATAATAAGGGGATCATCAACAACCAGGGATGGCACGGTGCCGGTGCTTACTGCTCGAATATCAATTTGGCTTGAGATGGTGCTGCCAGCAGTGATGGTTCCTGGTTCAATCGTTTCGAACACATGAAGAATCGTTCCAGATGTTGTGGTCTCGATGTGGCCAACCTGAGTTCCGGATGGGATATTTGCGCCGGCATTGTCGACAGCAGTGAAAATTACTGTGCCGGTGGCGAACGAAGCCTCTTTGCGAACTAGGCCAAAAAGGCCCATGATCCCGTCCATCAGGCCATCGGGGAGTCGGTTGATGGCTGCAATGAGTTGCCCACCAACATAGGACGTTGCCTGCAGGAGGGCATCTTCCACTGTTCCGGTACGAGGAGAAAACTCAGGGAGCGCCGTGGATGCATAGTCGACGGCCTCTGTGTACAGGTCGCCGGGCTGCTTGTCGTAGATGGTTAGGTCTACGTACTCTCGGAAGTCTGGTGAGGCCATGTCAATCTCTCTTTAGAAAACTCAGTTTGATTTCTGTCTGCCCGCTATCGCTCGCATAAGCCTCAATATCGGCAATATCAATTTCGGGGATGAACTGAGCGACGTTGTATGAAAGGCTTTCAATCGACTTGACGTCGAAGGGAATATCGCCAACGCCCACCTGGGGCATCAGCACCAATTCGCCGCGACGAGTTGAGGCAAAGCAAAATAATAGATGTGCATAATATTGGTCAGACTGATCTGCCCAAACATCAGCAGAACCCTCAACAAATTTTAGCGGCAGTTTTAGGGCATCCATGTCAATTCCTTTATTCGTACCATTGTAAATCAATACTTGCGCCCACAGAGAGAATATAGAATTTATCGTTTCTCATGCTGCCCCGATATCCTCGACGTAAAGCATGGCGAGCCCGGTTCCGGATCGAGTTGCGGTGCCAGTACCGGCTGAAAACTGGAGAGTGGCAACGACCGTTTGCGATCCTGCGCTTATCTGGGCGATCGACTCAACTCGCCCAAGGGATGATGGTAGCGTCGACGCAATGGCGGTGGTCGACGAGTTCAGAATGGTGCCGGCGAGGTTGGTCTGCCGAAGCCGTAATGTAGCGGTTGCCGCCGACGTGCCAGACAACGCGGGTTCGATGTAGACGATTCGATAAATTCGGCTGGCTTCGGCTGTCCATGTGGCCGTCAGCGCCACCTCTTCAGCGGTGACAGATGTGTCGGTAGTAGATGCCTCCACCTCAGTCATGAGGCCGCGAGGCATTTTGTTCGTCGTGCTTGACAGAACCACCAATTGGTCCGATAAGTGGCCAATAAAGGCGCAGAACACGGTGTCGCCGGCAGCCAGCCCATTTGCCCCGAAAAAGGTCGGGCATGGGCCATAGGCCGCTTCACCGCTGAGCCGCGGCAACTGCACGTAGCAGGCATTCCCGTCTACCCGAACGACAATGCCGATGTAAACGCCGCCGCCCTGGACGGGGACTGATGAGGCCTTGCTATAGGAAATCAGGTTCATCAGTTCACCTTCTTGGGGTCAGGGACCACTGCAGTTTGGAAGGTGACATTAACCGGGTCTGGTACGCCTTCCATGAACTCGACGGCAGTAACCAAATACAGCCCATCAAAATTTGGCAAGCCCTTAAGTCCAATCGTCATTCCCGGCCGGATATTGACCGCATTTGTTCTGTCAAGGACAACACTGCCCGACCCCTCAAGAGGGTCATTCTCTGATCGACGAATACGTGGCATGTCAAGACAAACAAATCGAGAGTCAGTGGACGGGGTCGGATAGGTGATTGGAATGTATTGAAGGTTGTTGATGCCGAATGCAGTGATCGATCCCTCGGCTGTAAAGATATTTGACGGATCAGTGTCGATGCCGATCTTGCCAAGCAAAAACGCCTGAGACGCAAAAAATAGCGAACCGTCGCTTTCGAACAGCGCATACTGAAGTGATGCAGCCGCCCTACCCAGTACGTCCCAGACGGATTCGTCGTTGTTGCCGCTAGAGACCTGGAAGGAGGACTGAACGGTGGGATTTGACTGTCCGTAGAACTTCAGGAAGAAGCGATTGGCCGTGAGCCGGGCAAAGTCATAGGCCGAGGCGCCACCGATGGCCCTGGGCTGCTTGTCGCGTTTCATCAACTGGATGAATGTGGATCGAGCCTGAATATTAATCTGGGGCGACGACCCCGGGCCACGACCCACCTCGACTGCCGCAATTTCAAATGGCATGTTGCGGTATACCAGATTGCGACGAATTTGAAAGTAGTTGCCCTTCATCATGGAGAAATCTGGATCGATAACACTAAATGAGATTTCGCTTGCGCCGTCGATGCGGTAACTCACAGAAAAGTCTGTGATGTATTCGGCAATTTGGCCGACCTGTTTTGTGGTCAGGTCATTGATGGTAATTAATGATGAATCGATCATCACGGGTCATCCAGATGCAGGTATGGGAATAAGCACAGTTATGCCTTGTTCGACGGCTTGGTCTAAAGCAATTCTTTGATTTGTGGTCAATTCCTTGTGGGTATCGGGGGGCGGACTTTTCTTTTTAACTGGCGGCACCTGCCGCGGATACGTGATTGCAGGAAAGCGCACGACCCCAATATCCGGGTTATTCACTTCACGCAAAGTGATCGAGCACTCCGCCGCTGTAATTTGATTGTCCTTATTTCGTCGGACTGAGCGAACCGTGAAGTCTGTAATGTGGAAAAAGAAACCGCTAGATGTCCTGCTTGGCTGGCCGGGAATCTGGAATGGATTGGTCAGCATTCCATCCATGCCAAAAACACTGACGGTTCGCTTCGAGGATGCCATGTATCTCAGTGTTACTAAGTCATCGTCGACGCTGTATGTGATTCCGTCCCCAGGCCGAGCAACCAAAAAGTTGAATGAAACGTCGAGCAACTTGCTTTGTGAGTAGTCAATTAATGGGGTGCGCCCAGGGCGGTTGATTTCCGTCCATTCAGCGGCCATGTTGGAGTATTGAACATCAATCGGCGCATAGGGGAAAAAGAACTCGTACGGCTGGTCCTGAATAGTTGAAAGATTCAGAACCATTTTCGCGGTGATGTTCTGGGACTGAACTGCCACAGCGCCAGAGATTTGACCCACAGAAAGGGCTCGCCTATCGCTGGTGTTTTTAATGGTGAACCGCAGTGACCGAAGGTCTGAAGTTGACATGACTATCTCCTTTCGCGGCGGTTCTGATCGAGGCGCTGGATTCGATCCATTACCTTGGAGGCGATTTCATTGGCGTCTGCATTCGCGCCATTGACATTGACCGAATAGTTGTAGACATTACTCGACGCCGATGGTGTCGACATTGGCCTAATCGCCGGCATCGACATGTCACCCATGGGTGTTTCGCCAGGAACGACATGAAGGTGACGGCCACCGCCGCGACCGTGGAACTCCGCGAATCCACCGGAGTTATTTACAAGACTCGCGTACTGGCCAAGATTCTGACCGACTAGGTCGTATGCGCGGCCCGTGATGTGGTCAGAGTTAATTGAGCCAAGATTCGTTGTGCGGAAGGCCGATGTAATCGAACGCTTGCCAGAAAGCATTGAGTTGAAGTAGTTGTGGCGGCTCAAGGTTCGCCCAAGACGCTGGGTGGTTGTGTCGCCGCGGGGTGTCCTGGTATCGGGAACGGTTCCATCAGAGGGATCGAACCATGATGGATTTTGGTTGTACCAGACAGGCGCATCCGCGTACCAGTCTGGGTTTGCCCCGAACCCAGCCTTGACCGCGTCCTGAATTCCGAGATACATGGTCTTCTGGTCATCACTGAGCATGTCAAAGAAGGGACTAGTCTGCGTATTAAGGTGCATATACGAAAAAGAACCAAGCCCACCTAGTACTCCAGTGCCATGCCCCCGCGCGCCAGTGTGTCCAAATGTATTTAGGAGTGTTCCGTTGGCAAGTTGATTCATTACGGATTGAAGTTGCTCTGGTGACAAGCCAGAAAGCATCGCGGAAACCTGGCCGAAATCAGCGGCAATGTTCTGTTGTGATGCCAGTCCAGCAACAATGTCTCTGGCGATACTCGGAATAGCATTGGTGCGGGTGGTTTCAATAGCCGTATCTTGGGTTCGCTGGACACCAGACGCTCTAATAATGTCGGCCTGACCTTCCAGAAAGCCGCCCGGGGCAATCCCTCTGTTGATCAGGTCTCGCGCATGAAGCAGATTTGTCAATGGGGAATCGGGGTTCATCACATTAAGAACATCTACATAGTCAAGAAGCAGTTGATTTACGTCATTGGCAGTTGCAGTACTTCCCAGGTCCCTGAAGGCAATTTCAATTTGGCTCAACTGGTCAGACAGGTCTCCCCTTTCAAGTTGCTTGCGCAGGGGATCGAGCGCTTCGATCTGAATATCGCGAACTGAACCAATAATTTCTTCGGCTGTGCGCATTGAGGCGAGGCCTAGTGCTACAACGGCACTATGCACTGACTCTGTTGCTTCATATAGGTCAACGCCCATAGTATTTGCCAGGGCCAGAAGTTCTTCCGTGGACTTACCTGTCATCGACTTAAGGACATCCATTTTGTCATTGAAGCCCCTTTCGATAATTTCTGTTACCTCAAGAATTTTTTCTTGCTGCAGGTCTAGGCCATCAACATATTTTGTGACGCCAGCGTTTAGTGTGTCTGCCTCTTCTCTTGTAATTTTGCCTTCGGCGCGCAGTCGTGCCACTTCGGCCTTGCGGGCATCACGGTCCATGCCCTCAAGACCAAGGCCGCGAATATAGTCGGCTCGCTTGCCAAGTTTGCCGGCAATATCAGAAACCTGCGAAAAGTCTCCTGTGCCAATGAATGATCGCGCAACAGCGCCCATCACCTCAAGGCCGACCTTTTGAGCGTCCTGTTTCAGTTTCTTTTCTTCGCCCTTGAAGCGGTTGATCGCTCCAGTTACTCCGCCAATAGCCGCACCAATAACCGCGCCTACGGCGGCGCCAACAGGGCCACCCACCATACTTCCGAATGCGGCACCGGCTCCGGCTCCGGCGAGCGCTCCACCGCCAGGAGTCTTTGCGCCAAGAGCACCGCCAGCGAGCGTCAGCCCAAGACCGGCCATGGGATTAAACATGGCAACCATCGATCCCATTGATCCGATCGTGTTGCCCGCACTTCCCAATCCGGTATCGGCAAACTGAAAGTTGTTCATGAGGGCGGCGCTGCCCATCATGGATGCCAAGCCGGCGCCCAGTCCGGTCGGAGCGTAGCCACGAGTAAATCGACCCTGACGAGCACTGCTGCGCAACGCCCCCTTCAGCGAAGCGCCTATACCCATCCCGGCTTTACCAATTGTTCCAGCACGATACGCCCGATAACTCTGTCGTGTGGTCCCCTTGGTGATTGCATCGGAATACTGCTGGAAGTTCATCAGGTGCGACGGCGGAGCCTGCGGCCCACTAATTGCACTCGTCCCAAACCTATTGAATGGGAACATTTTCTTGTATTGCTTTGGAGTGTATGTTGCAGTTCCACCGCCAGGCAGAAGACCGCCATTCATTTCTCTTGCTTCCATGGGAGAAAATCCAAGCCGCCTAAGTTCCCTAGCAGCAATACGGTCCTGAACAAAGTTTCTTGCCCCAACGCTAGCGCGGCTAGCGAGATTCCTAGTAAAAATACCAGCGTTGTAGGCTCCACGGCCAGCGAAGGCTGTTGTGTTTGCTAGTCCGATGCCGGAACCGTAACTATTCATTCCCGGCATAAATCCACCGCCCAGGACCCCGAAGGGACCTAGAGCGCTGTTAATCGCTCCACCCATGGTACGGGCCCCACGCATCATGCCGCGGCCCGCTCTGCCCCGGGTTCGCCGGCCGCCAGGGCCCCTCTTGCTGCCCAGCATTGCTTTCCCACCAAACATCAAGCCAAGGGCGGCCATTCCCCCCATTGAGCCCATCTGTCCGATGCCACCAACAATTGCCAGTACCATTTCTGCAATTGTCATAAATGCTTCAGCAAGCGCATTGATGACTGGCAAAGCCTTAACAAAACTTTCCTCAAGCACTTTTGCAAAGTCAAAGAACAGGTTGACGAAGCGCTCAAGATTGCTTCCGAATCTGTCGAATTGCTCTCGGTTGTCTTCAATTAGTACGCCAATATCTTGATACTTTGCCCCGAACCGCTCGAAGATTTGCGTGAACGCCGGCCCGAAAATGTCCATGATTGCACGGCCGATTTCGGTGTATGGCCGCAGGCGATCAACAATGTCTTCAAATACATAGACAAGTTCTTTCCAAAACGAAACGAACCGGCCAACCATTCCCTCCGACCTGGGAAGATACTCGCGGAATAACTTGATGAGAATTTCTTCCAACTTGAGGAACATGCCAACGAAACCTTCAAGGAATGGGCCCCTGCCGAAAGAAGCAATAGATGGACCAACGCGCCGAAGAACACCCATGAGTGATTGCGCAACTTGGTCAAGTGCCGATTTGGTTGGCCCCAACAGGCTGTCACCGATATCTGCACCCATGGTGAAGAATTGGCTCATATAGCCCTTGAGTTGGCCGAACAGCGTCTGGCGTACGCGGCCCGCCTGCCCGGTTACTCCGCCGAAGGCAGCGAGTTCTCCGCTCGACAGCAACTTCTGGAAGTCGGCAACTGAAGACATGCCGCGCTTCTTGGCTTCATCAAGGGCTTTGGCAAATTGGGGACCGATCTTCTGACCAGCGGCCAGGACGTTCTGGGTAAGTTTGCCTTCTTTTTGCAACAGGCCAATAAATGCGCCAGCAGCGGCAATATTCTTGGCCGGGTCTCCGCCAGCAGCGGCAAAGTCTGCCAATTGGCGAAGCATGTTCTGCGACTGCCCAGTGAAACGGCTGCTCTGGTTTACTTGTACGAACGCATCATTTAGTCCAGTAAGCCCAAACACTGCCAGTTCGGCATCGCGCTGGAGGCCTCGCAGGCTTGCCGAAGCGTTCTGTGTTGCACCAAGGAAGTTATTATTCGTCGTGTAGTTGAACGACTGCATGGCTGCGCTGTATTCACGGAATCCAGCGAGCGCTACCGCTGCTGCCGCGCCAACTGCGGCAACGCCGGCAGCCACTAATTGCAGGGCTCCGTGATACGCCTTTGCCAGGAGCCGACCAGTGGCAAAGGTGGCATTCAGCAAAGGCAACGCTGCTGTGGCAACAACAGTCAGTATCGCATTGAACTTGGCAAAAATCCCAATCATTGTTCCAACAATTGAGCGCATCCTTACAAATGTGCGGCTAACAAGGTCGGTGCGATTTTTAATAGCGCTGAAGCGCTCATTTATGAGTGATTGGCGCTTCATGAACCGGTCGTTCATTCGGTTCATCGAAGCCAACTGCTTCTGCAAGCGTGTGATGTTTTGAACGCCCGAGATGTCGACATCAATTTTTACGACAACACGTTCGTCGGCCATGATCAACCTATGTAAGTAGCAGCGCTAGGGATGCCCTATTTTAGCGCATTCTGTCCATTTGTTTCTGCTGCTCTAGCCGATCCGCCTCAATGACTTTGGCGCAGGCCATACGCACAAACCACTCCTCATCGGAGGAGTCCAAAATGCGAATTGGATCAGTCCCGAATAATTCCCCGAGACGGGCCGCGGTCTTTATCCGCGGGTCCTCAACTAGTTCGTCGAGGACGTCTTCGTAGGGTTTACGGTTTCAACCGTATCGCCGTAACCGGACGCCTCCATGATCGCTACAGCGGCAGCCTCGACGTGCGGGTCGATGCCGAAAAAGGCGCGGACGCAGTCGGGGAGGGGGCGGGTTGTCTCCGTCATTTCCATGATTTCCGGCGACGCAAAGGTCAGGACGGTGCCATCCGAGTCAGCAACCTCTTCACCATTGATCTCAAAGCCGATGGTGCAATGACCAATTACGGAGCAGGCGAACTTAAGCGGATCAAGACCGTTCTTGGTCTCCTCGCCGGCGTTGCGCCGCCAGGCCTTCATCTGGTGCTGAGTGATATTCGGGCTCACCTTGAGGAGTACGCCCGGTCGCTCCGGCACCTCGATGTAGATGACCTGGCGCTCAACCTTCTTGGAGACTACTGCCTTCAACTGGTCGAGCACAGATGGGGTTACGTCAGCCTGCTTGGCGGTTTTCGCTGCAGGGGTGGACTCATCGAGTTGGAATGATTCAGCCATAATCAGGGACCTTAGCATAGTAGGAATAGGTAAGTTGCAGAATACGGTAAAATTATGTTCCCGCCGCCGTCACCGTAACGACGGCGGGAAACTCAGATCAGCGAGGGGCCGCGACGCTGGACACGCTGAAGGTCAGCGCGAATACAGCGGGGGCGCCAGACGACGAGTCACCGTCTGGCTCGCTCAAACCGACGAGCAAGCACTTGGGGTACACGCGGTCCGAGCCGGGAACCTTGAGATCACAGTCCAGGGTATAGACCGTGATGTCATAGTACACGCGGCCAACCAGTTGGCGCAGTTTGGGGAGGAAGGCTCCCGAGGCTACGTCAGTAGTGTCGAAGTGCTTGGTCAGGGTGATGTCACCGACTTCAGCCGGCGCGCACAACACCTCTGGGAATGTCTCGCCACCCACGTAGATTTTTTCCACGGAAGCAGTGATTTCTCCACCAGAGACCTGTGCGAAGTAGCCGTCGACGTTGGGACCCTTTTCCTGGGTCATGTTGTCCGAAGGCACAATCTTCGCCAGAATTTGCCTCTGCGCTAGTTTTGACACGGTAACTCCTTATCAGACTACTGATGCTGTTAGGTTGGACTTGGTGACTTCAACTTCAATCTGGTCACCAATGCTGGACACGCGAACGCCAACCTTGGCCTTGATAAGGCCTCCAGCCAACTGGCTGACAGGGTTGATTGCGTCGTTCACGACGACGGTGTAGCCGTAGTCGATGCGGCTTCCGAGAACATCGAACGCCTCGTACAGGCCACCAGCGAGACGCAGTGGTTCGAGAACGGCTCGCAGGCGGGCATCCACCTGGCCGAACAGCGCACCACGACCGTCGATGGTGGAGAACACCAGGTCTTCCAGGGTGTTCTGCGACTGAACAACGATGTAGTTCAGCATTTCCTGGGCAGTGATGTAGCGGAAGTTGTCCTCGTCAGACGAAGCCGAGCGAGCGCCGTACGCCCGGACCCGGCCATTGATGATCCGGAGGGCATTGACGCGAGACTCGTCAAGGCTGTCGCCAAGGGTCTTGCTGACGATCGAAGCCAGGCCGGTGAGGAACTTGGCTTCCGAAGCGAGACCAGCGTAGGGAGACCATGGGCCAGTGGCGTTAAAGGCCACCGAACGCTTGGCCGCGACATAGCCCTCTGGCGACAGGGTCACTGGAGTGTTAACTGCGCGGTTGGCGGTCACCCAGGGCCAGTAGAAGGCCGCATGCTCTGAGCCGGCGTAGTCGCCATAGTCAGCCATAGCACTGATCGCGTCGTCAGACGAATCGCCAGAGGCAAACGACAACAGAGCAACGCGGTGGTTGGTGTCGGCGTGATCGATGATTGCCTGGTGAAGGTTAGTCACGTCCATGCCTGCATCCTCGGTCGCGCCGGGGATGGCTACCGCACCAGCACCGAGGTCATCGGTGAAGTTGGCAAGTGCAGCCTCGTAGTTGGCGAGAACGATTTGGGCACGGTTGTCACTGCCTGCTGAAAATGCGGTAGCGGCGATCGTGGCGGGAACGCGATCAGCGGCACCGCTTGGAAGAACCGCCTCAACATAGCGATCCGCAACAGCGCTGCTGTTGATCTTGTTGACCGCAGCCTGGGCATTGGCAACTTCGCCAGTCGAGTAGACCTGCTCGTCATCGAGGAACAACTTGATGACAAAGCCAGAGCCGAGGGCAGCAACGCTCACATCGAGGTTTGCCGACCAAGCGCCCGGGCCCTTGGCGTTCAGGGTGACAGCATCCAGGCCGCCGGAGTTGTCGAGGGTGATTGTGCCAGTCGAGGTGGTGGCGGCGTAGCCGGCGCCGAGCGAGGCTCCAACAACGCGGCTCACGTAGCAGCGAGCGCCGCCCTCCTCGAAGAAGGCCTGCACCTGCTGGTGAGTGTGGCCGTACGAAACGTACCCACCAAAGTAGTCCTCGTAGTCGGCAAGACTTGTAACGAGAATCGCCTCATCGGACGGTCCACGCTCGGACTGACCGGCAATGAAGAAAGTGGCTGAAGGGGCTACGTTGGCCACTGTGGGGCCAGTACGTACCGCTGTTGTGACTACTACGCCGGGCATTCGATGTCCTTCCGTATTCCGCGACCAAGATCAGAACTGTAAGTCAGTATAGCGCTTTTTGTTTTTCGCCAGATAATGTCTACCGAAATTCGCACTATGCCTGCTTGCTGTTCGTATCAATGCTACAACACAGCCTGATTTAGCGGTGCAAGTATCGTCAGTCAGGCAAAGGCTCGTTAAGGGCGGCTTTTTCAAGTTCGATCTCAAACTCGTCCATGGTGCCGATGGGCAGTCTGGTAATTCGCTCCATAACTGTAAGGTCATAAGAAATGAATGAACCGGCCAATGCCCGTTCGCCCTTGAGGAGAGTAAGGTCCGAGAACTCTTCCCGCATCGTGCCCTCGTCAATCATCACTTCCAGGTAGTACTCGGGCTTGTTGGCCCGCAGGCATGGGTAGTCAAGTAGGGCTGATCGCAGGACCGTGGATAGTCGGTCACGCATGAGGGTCGCTGCTTCGTTCCCCTCAGCGCGCACCCATACATATGTCCTCATATTGTACGTAACCTGGTACAACGGGTCCATGGCGCCGGTATAGTCATCGCGCAGAAAACTAGTTGTCGAAATAGCGACTGTAATAATTGTCGGGAACTCATCCAGGGCCAGGGGCTCATAGTTGAGGTACTTGACCGGCTCTGGAAGCGCCCCATCATCAACAAACCATTCACCCTCAGCACGACGTGCGAAGCGGTAATCGTCAAGACGCCGCTTGAAGTCTGCCTTCAGATAATTAGTGACAAATAATTTTGCGTTGTGTGCGCCCTGCATGATCAGATACCCCTAGCGGTCCACTTAGCCATGATCTGGCCTAGTTCGGCGGCGAACCCAACAGGCTCAAACACAATTTTGCGCTTAGGCATCTTCCTAGTTCCGTACTGGTGGAACTTGGCATATTCGACATCGGTGCCATAGGTGGCACTTTTGGGGCTGACGATGTTCATGCTCCCACCATCCAGGGCAATGAGGCTACGGAACAACTTACCGTTAGCAACCATTGGTGGAGCCCCAGGGTAACGCCTAGATTTCCATGCCCCGTACTCGGCATCAAGTGGCGCCCAGCCACCGACTGGAAGGCCATTGCTGGAGAAGTTCTTGGCATTGGCTGCGGCAAGCATAGCGCGAGCCTGACGCAGGGGAACCTGCTGGTTTTCAAGACGCTGCTTAATCCCCTCAAGACGAACAATAGCCTGCTTCTCGCCGTATACGCGGACATTGACTTTGGAATACATCAGCCGGCAATCTGTTTGCGTCGGTAGCGCTTTAGCGCCAACAACTCGCTGTCCAAAAATCCGGTCTGTAGTGGGGCGACGTTTCTGGAGTTAAGGTCCTTGATGCCGACAACATCGTCATGCATGTTTTGCATTTCTCGAGATGCGGCCCGAAGGATCATCAGTCGGAACATCTTGATTTGGTCACCATCAAGCCCACCTTCATAGGTAACCGTGACAACATCATTGGGGTAGCCCCTGTAGCAGTCAATGCCATAGCGCTGAACTACATAGTCGATGCCTTCAACCTGGGCCAATACGTTTCCAGTCGTGTTTGTGATGGTTACGTCGGTGACCGTAACGACTGGCGTATTTCTAAGGTATACGCCAACCGGGGGCTGGGTGATTGAAATGCCAGTATTCAGGGTTGTGTCGAGGCTTTGATCGTAAAAGAACGATGCAGTCGGCATGCCAACGGAGGACGCCTGAATAACGTGAGTTTCCGTATATTCATGAATCTCGATGGGCCGGCGAATATAGGCCTCAAGTTCGCTTTGGAGACCCTCTAGGACATATGTGGCGGCATCTTCTTGACGCGAACTAAAGGTAATGTCCATGTATCGACGAAGTTCGTCAATAGAAACCAGCATCTAGGGCCTCCTGTCAGCGGCGGCCACGGCCTCGAACCCGAGCACGGTCGGCGGCACGAGAAACACTACGAAGCGCACGACCCGCAGCGCGTCGAAAAAATCCAGGACGCCGACGCCTGCCGACGTCAGAACCCCGCTCTTCATCGTCTGTGTTTGTGCGACGCGGAACTACCATGACTCTCCTTGGTCAAGTCAAGAGTAGCACAATAGGTATTACTGCTCCCAAGACCTCTTGGCCAAACCTAAATCGAATGCCAACTGAGGATAATTACCGATTCTAATATGACATGGGCGGCACACGGCGATCAGGTTGTCGATGTCCAGAATTGACCCGCCCTGCGACCTGCGGACCAGTTCATGAATGTCCATCGAGCGATTCCTGGCATAGGTAACTCGCCCATCATGCTCGGCAAAAATCGGGCAGGCCTCACACCAGACTCGCTCCTCTAGCAGCCTTTTGACCAATGGCCGGCGCTCACGGTAGAGCGCTTCCTGCTTGGCAGAACGCTTCCTCACAGATTAGAAGATATCACAGATTCCCATAGCCGAGCCATGTGCTTTACGTCGAGCAGTTCCTCGACCCGGCTGCGGAGTAGGGCCGCTTCATTGACGCGGGTTCCATGGTCGTGCAATTCCTTGACATGAGTCACCCAGTCGGATGGGCTGTGGGCAATACGGCCTACTCCCAGTTGCTCAACCAGACGAACATATTCTGTGCGTGGTGACGCAACAAATGGGATACCAGCAGCCGCATACTCAATTGCCTTAATCCACGACTTGGCGTGGTTGAATTCAATGTCTGAGAGCGGAGCCAGGCCGATGTCAAAACAGAACGACATTCTGGCGTAGTCCCATGGCGCCCTCATCGGGCTTTTGGCAACACGATCCTTCTTTACGCCCAGGGCGTCAGCAAAGGGATTGCCGGCACCATAGTGGCCGCTGTGGTGAAACTTGATGCTGTTGTCGAATATGCCGAACAATTCCTCAAGGTCGCCACTTCGATGATTGGTTGAACCAACCCAGCCAACTACAGGCCTCTTGCCATTGAATCCACGAACATTGAAGTGATTGGTCGAAACGTGGTTCTCGATGACAACAACATTTTTATGGCCGCATAGATTATCTACCGCCGTTTTTAAGAATGGCGTGGAGACGGTGACAATGTCAGACAACTCCAAGATTTTCTGATAGTGGTCAATGTTTTCTTCTGGATTGTTCTCGGGCCTAGTCAATTTATAGGCGGCATTGCGCGGGTCAAGTCCCCAGTACCAGTCATCCAGATCGTTGATGATTAGGGCTCGGTTTTCTTTCTCCCGGTAATCGCGCAACTTGTCAACAAGATCGCCAAACATAATTCTTTGCATGACAATTACGTCAAGATTATGAGCGATATCGCCCTTGTTGTTTGAGATCACAAATCCGTGTTCATCGGTCCATGTGAGCCAGCCAGTTGCCGATGGCATACTCATGTGCTGGCGCACCTGCTGAAAGCGCACCCAATTTGCCCCACCAGGAACATTCATCCCGTTGGAATCAAAAAGACTACGAGACCAGTCGGTCGATGCAAAACCTACAGTTGTCATAGCGTGGCGGGATCGACCTTGTCAAATGACCACGAGCCGTCGAGCGAGTCCCATAGAGCGAGATCGATTCCGGTCGGTTCCAGGTCGTTGTCTTCCATCATCTGCTTGTGCATCAAAATTGCGCGACGCAGGAACTCTACGACCTTGACCTTTTCGTCGATATGGTCCGTGCCGAGGGCAATCATGCGGTTGACCTCTTCGAGTTTCGATTCAACATAAAACTTGAACCGGCTAATTTTCTTCGTCTTGTGGTCAGACTCTGATGCCAGTTCGGCAACCATCGAAAATCCGTCATCGCCAAGCATTTCGTAGCGAGCGATTTGCTCGGCTGTTTCCTTCTCAATTCGCGTCAACTGATCACTCAGGTTGTCAACAAGGGCCGACAATGCCCGGCGCCAGCGGCCCCAGTTTTCTGGCAGGAGCAGGTACTGCCTCTGCGAATCAGAGACATTGTTCTTGACCTCTTCGGCCACGAGACGGGCAAAGGCGTCGTCGTTCATTGCTTCCTCCAGGCAGGGCACACACTTTTGAACGTGCAAAATTTACATAGTTTTGATGTTTTGTATTCAAAATCACCAGACTCACAACGCTGCATAATTTCGTTGTTCGTGGTGATGAGCATTTCTGTTGTTGATTTCAGTGTATCTTCGGTTACTTCGGATGTCAAGCGTGTGCCATCCTTTAGGTAAAGCAATTCAACCGATGCCGGCACTCGTGACAACTTATGGTTGATCATGAGAGCATAAATAAACAATTGGGTGAACTTGTCGTCCCTATACCTTGGGGCGGGCGTCTTGCCAGTCTTGTAGTCGGAGACGATAATCCCGTTTGGTCCTTCTGACCAGCGATCAACAAAGCCCTTGATTCGCACGCCCTCGATTTCCCCAGTCACTTCATACTCAAGGCCAACTGGCTCAATCTCTGATGGGCTTTCCATACCGAAATAGTTTTCGACGCGCCACCAGGCATCCCATCTGAATTTACGCAGGATGGTCTCGTCTGCGCCAATCACGCCGATCACTCGGTTGCGCCATCCATTCTCATTCCACGCCGCATTGGCGATTGCTCTTGCTGCCGGCAAGGTTCTTTCGTCGGCTGGTAGAGCGAATAAGAATTCTAGGATTTCGTGTATGAAGGAGCCGAGAACGGTTGCTTCGGTATCTGGCTCACGCACCCCATCGATTTTTGTGTACTTGAATCGAAGGGGGCATTGCTTGAATGTCGATAGCGAAGATGGCGAAAGGTACTCGGGGGGATTAAAACTCATTCGCTGAACTCATCTTCGAATGTCCCACCAGTAGTGATGAGGGCGCATTCTGCGATGAGCGCACGAAGGGCGTCGGCGGTAGCGGTCTCACGCTTGGGCGTAGGCGCTCCACCGCTGATCTTTGCCCAGTAATTCTTCAGGGCAAGTTTTCCATCGGCGTCGAGTTTCTTGGTTTTGTCCATGAACTTATTCCACAGGTTGTCGAGTTCTGGATCAGCGCTGGCCTGCGCTTCCATGCTGAGCGCCTCTTCGGATCGGGCAAGGTATAGGCCGATACCGAATTGCTGAGCCGCCTTCTTCAAGGCATCCGACACAGCGCCCTTGAACTCATCGCCAAGATCGACAATGTCGCCGGCCTTTGTTCGCTTGATCTTCTGGCCGCCAAATCCGTCCTTATGTAGGTTGCCAAAATCACCGAAATGCGACAGCGATAGGCGGACATGGGCAACGATGAAATCCGGATCGAGAGCGTCGCGCTCGCAGCGGATGATTTCCGAACTCCAGCCGTCAATGCCGAATACCTGGTTGAGTCGGGTGATGACTTCGCTGACGGGGATATAGGTCAGGCTAGTGCCACTCTTTTTGAGTTGACGTTCGACGCTGGGGTGGAAGGGCTCATAAAGGTCCTTCATGGCCTTTGCCGAGTTATCCGCACGCTCCTGCTTGCGCCTGCGCTCAACCTGCTCCCAGTCATTGGTCACTTCTGCTGGGAACGCTATTGGATATTCCTCCGCGATCTCAGTCTCTGTCGTATTTTTGCTAGTAGCCATTACTTTGCTCTCCTGACGGCAATGCTTGTTTTCGGTTCACCAAGTTCGCAGTAGTTGTCAGCATTGATGCCTAGTTCAGCCAACTTCTTGATTCTCCAATATGAAGGCTGTACGTAGTCAAGAACCCGCTCTGCGACCTCTTGGGGTGACATTACTACCTCACCCGTGTCCATGTCAATTGCGAGCATCGACAATTTTTCCGACACCACAGAGGCCAGGTCCTTGTGCTTCCAGCCCTTGCGGCCCGGATCGAACTTCTTCTCAATCCGTGAGCCATCGTCGAGAACAATCTCTTCGTCCCGGCCCATGGCATCGGCAGCGGCTTTCTCCATGCCGGCATACACCACGCCAAGTTCTGCCTTGGCCTCATGAAGGCTCACAAGCAACTGGCACGCTTCCTTGGCATCAAGCCCTGGCGCTTCAGCCGAGATGGCGACATCAAGGTGCATAATCGCTTTACGCAGATTGGCAATTTCGTCTGAAATACCCACAGTTCCTCCAGTGGTTAGTACGTGTCAGACGATGATAGCCGCCCGCTTTCGCTGAGGCAAACCGAGGCCGGCCAAATAGGTAAATGCCCCGACTGCGGAGTCGACCTGGTCGTCGTGGTCAGTGGCTTCGGGGAATGAGGCAAACTCATCAAGCCATGGGGTTAGCCATGACCCCCTGACTACACGGACGTTCCCATTAGCCACGGCCGCGGCGAAAGGCCTGGCCCGGGTCACTTTGTCTCCGGTTGCCCTCATTGCTGAGAAGTCATAGCCGGGGAGAACATACCTAGCATATTGGTCGGCCAGCGCCTTGCCGGACGATCCGGGCTCCTGCTCCATCCGAATCGAGACTTGGCGGCCGTCTTCCATTGCGGTATTTGCAATGAGTTGCTCGACCTTTTCGGCCTTGACCCTGGCCCGCTTGACGTCAACAACATAGGCCACTCCCTGGTCAAATAGCATAAGAGTGCCAACGGTCCAGTCGGGATCAGGGTTCGAGTGAGAGGGTTCGGTCGCCGCAAGGTCCCAGAATCGAATCGCGCGAGCCGAGGATGTCAACTGAGGGATTTCCGCTGGGTCGATCAGAATAAAATTCTCTCGCTCGAACAGCGAGCCGAGTGTAGTCGACCACCAGTCGCCCTCTTCGAGGCGCCGGCGCTCAATCGGGTCTAGCGAACTCAACGCTGAACGGTAGGACTCAGCGTCGATGCCAGGGTTGTCAGTCAATTTGGATGGCACGAAAATGCGGTTGTTTTTCATTCCTTCGACAATGAAGCGCTGACGCACCCAGTTCGGGGCTGGGTTCGACGCGGCTCGCATCCGTAGGGGCACCTTGGACAGCGGGCCAGAGGCCGGACGGCGCAGTCGGGAGAACAGGTAACGATAGTCGTTCTCACGGATTTCTGTAACTTCATCCATGCCGATGAATTGAAATTCAGCACCCTTGTAGCGAAGATAGTCATTTGTATTGTTCAAATAACCGAAAGTGATTCTGGCTCCTGATGGGAAGGTAAATGTATTTTGTACGCCATTCCACTTGACATCGTCGTGGCGGGACATCCATTCACGGGCACGGTCCATCAAGGCTCCCGGCAGGGCCAAGTCAGCGAACGTCCTACGAAATAGGATGGCTGAATATCCGGGCACATCAACATACTGAAGGGCCGACATCAGTAGTGCCGAGGATTTTCCCCCACCGGCCGCTCCGCCAAATAGTGCTTCGAGTTGATAGGTCCGCAGAAATACCTTCTGCGTCAATGACGGTTCTTCAGGGCAGAACTCGGGCTGCTTGGGCTGAAGATATTCGAGGATACTGGACCAATCGGTCACTGGGGGGCTCCGTTGTGTGTAGGATGATGATGTTAGGGTGCTTACCCCACGGAGAACGCAGCAATGGCAGAATCTGAGAATAATCCCAGTAAACCGAAAAGATTTATTGGTATACTTACTTCGCGTCAAACCTCGGCGTACTTTTTGATGGGTTGTTTTGTCGTTCTTCCCGCCATAGGAGTTTCCATGCTGGGATGGCCTGGGGCTGGTTTAATAGTAGCAGGTGCAAATGCTGGACTATATGGATACCTTTTGGGACGTGACTAATGGCCTGGAATAAGCCACAGACAAAAACAATGGAAGAGACGAAGGACATCGTCTCCGAATCGATCAAGGCATCGGGCCTCAATCCTGGCGCACCAGTGTCTTTTGATATCGCTCGAACCGGCAAGGCCTATAAGGACGGCTGGGACATGCAGCGCGCTTATCGCGAAGGCATGCAAAAGGTTACCTGGGTATTCCGTTGTATCGACGCCATCGCCGGCAACCAGGCCCGGCTACCAATTATTCTCCGTGAAGACAACTCCCCTAACGGAACAGTTGTCAAGGAAAACAACCAGATTCTTGACATACTGAACTCAAAGGCGAACGAAGGCGAAGATTCTTTCGTCTTCCGCTACCGCCTGTCCTCGCAGTTGCTGATGAGCACCCGAGGGGTATTTATTGAAAAGATTCGTGGGCGTAATGGTGAGTTGATTGCCCTTCATCTTCTTCCGCCCCAGTTCACAGCCCCTGTCCCGGACCCCAAGAAATTTGTTTCTGGGTTCGAGGTGGACATGCCAAATGGCAAAAAGGTCTTCGTCAAGGCCGACGACGTAATTTGGATTCGCCGGCCGCACCCACTCGATCCCTATCTTTCGCTAACCCCCATGGAGGCGGCGGGAGTGGCTATCGAAATTGAGAACCTGGCCAAAATCTATAACCGCAACTTCCTCATCAATGATGGTCGTCCGGGCGGCTTGCTCGTTGTCCGTGGCGAAATGGATGACGACGACAAGGACGAGTTGCGCTCACGATTCCGGGGCAACATCAACCGCGCTGGCGGAACTACGGTTATTGCCTCCGAAGATGGTGTTGATTTTCTTGACACTGGTGCCAGCCCCCGTGATGCGGCCTACACCTCCATGCGGCAAATCACCAAGGAAGAAATCCTGGCGGCCTTTGGTGTGCCCGAGTCAGTGATAGGTAATGCCGCTGGACGTACGTTCTCGAACGCAGGCGAAGAGATCAAGGTGTTCTGGATGGAGACCATGCTCCCCCACCTTGAGCCAATCGCTCGCGCACTGGACAGCCTGCATCCGGTTTACTATATCGACTTCGATACGACCGATGTCCCCGCTCTGATTCTTGCCAAGCAAGAGCGCGAAGGTCACCTGCTCCAAGAATTCCAGGCTGGCCTTATCTCCGCCAACGAATACCGCTCACACACCGGACGCAAGAATGTTGTGTCTGACCTGGCCGACTCCATGCTGGCCAACCCGAACCTGGCTCCAATTGGCAACCCCGAGAAGCCAATGGAGACCCCGCCCCAGGGGCAGGCTCCAGGAGCGGCGCCCCAGACCGTAATGACTCAGGCGGTTCAGGCCGGCGCAGTTCCAGGGGTTGAGCCGATGCCGGCAGCGGCGCCTCAAACTCCTCCTGGAGTTGAACCAGGAATGGGGATTGTTGTCCCAGAGCAAAATGCCGTACCACCGGAAGCCCAGGTTACCCCACCACCCTCTGGTCAACTTTCAGCCGAAGGGTCCTTTATCAGCCTCAAGGGGGCTGATACCCCTTTCGTACAAACTGACGTCAAGGCAGATGAGTCTGCCGACCGTTGGGCAGACATTCTCGACGCAAAACTAGATAATCTTTTTGAGCGCCAACAGCGTGTAATTTTGGAGAAGGCCCTCGGCCCCAAGGCGCGCAAGTTGATGATTGGCGGAACTCTTGACGTCGGGTCGGTGTTCGACAAGAAGGTCTGGGATAAGCAGATCAACGACGACATGCGGCCGCTAATTGCTGGGATTGTTAATGATGCAGTCAGGCAGGCTCGCGAGCAATACCCACAGGCATCAGAGCCAGTCGATCAGGAAGAGTTGCAGCAATATCTTGACAGTCAGGTTGCGAGAATGCAGCAAGTCAATGATACGACTCGTGAGGAAATTGCAGCGGCGCTCCTCGTTGGCATGAGTATTCGTGACCAGGACGAAAGAAATGCCCTGCTTAAAGCGGCATTGATTGCAATCTTCGCGTATTTGCTTAACAAGCGGAAGCGACAGATCGCTGAGCATGAAGCGCAGTCTGCCTATAACGCCGGCCTGTATTTTGTGGGCAAAAAAGAAAACGGCTCACTGCGGTTTAGTAAGCAGTGGGTCACTCGCAAAGACTCATCGGTGCGCAATGAGCACAGGGTTCTTGAGGGCAAGGCAGTACCACTCAAGGATTCGTTTACTGACGAGGGTGTTATCCTTCGCTTCCCCGGAGACCCGCTTGCTCCACCAGGGCTAACAATCAACTGTCGCTGCCGCTTGCGTATTCAGCCGACTGAATAAGTAATGCCATTACTGAAACATTCCCCTACTGGGGTAATGCGCCGAGTATCATAAACTGTAATCGACTTTTGGAGATACGTAAATGCCTACGCAGACTCGCGACTATGAGTTCAAGGCCAACACTGGTCAAATCAGCATCGATGAAGCGCAGGGCATTGTTGAGTGCTTCGTCGCCGCCTTCGGTAATAAGGACGCTGTTGGCGACATCATCGTTCCTGGGGCTTTCGACGGAAGCCTGAAGCGCCGTAATCCCCGAGTCGTTTGGGGTCATGACTGGAATAGTCCCATCGGCAAGGTCCTTGAAATCTACGAAGTCAAGCCCAATGACCCTCGCCTACCAGCCAAGATGCGCAACGTCGGCGTTGGTGGGCTCTATGCTCGCGTTCAGTTCAACCTCAAGAGCGAGCGCGGGCGGCAAGCCTTTGCTGACGTTGCTTTCTTCGGCCCAGACCAAGAATGGTCGATTGGCTACAAGACGCTTGACTCGATCTACGACTCGTCTCGTCAGGCAAACATCCTGCGTGAGGTGGAACTTTACGAAGTCTCGCCAGTGCTTCATGGCGCCAACCAGTTAACCGCTACAATTTCAATCAAGGCCGATAAGGCTGAAGATAAAGTAACCTCTTTCGGCAAAAGCAAGTGGCCGATGTTTGACCGCGGTTTTGCCGAGATGGTCCGAACGGAGTATCCGGAACTTTGGCGCAAGGGCGGAAACATCAAGGGCAACGCTCAGTACGAAATACTGACAAAAATTGCCAAGCAAAATGGTGTAGCAACAACCGACGCTCAAATCGCAGCGCTCGAATTAAGAGAGGCATGGGTCGCCCGCCACGAGCAGGACTTCCGTCTTCCCGGCGTAATCGCCCAGATAAAGTGGTTGGCGGTTGGCAGCCGTGGGGAAGGGCACATGAAGGACTTGGTCCGGGAGGAGATCAAGAAACTCAATGACCGCAAGAAGAAGGGCCTGCCCTACGAGGATGACGACTCTGGCTATGGCAACGCATCGCCGGCGGAGTCCAAGGACCCAGAAGAACTTGCTCAGGCGCTAGTCGAAAAGTTCAAGGGCAGCGTCCGTATTCGCGTCATGGACGAGAACATTGTGATCTTTGATCACATCTCGGAAGATGACCAAATGAACACATTCCGCGTGTCGTACCACTATGAGGACGATATTCAGAAGTACATGCTCGGTGAGCCAGAGAAGGTTCAGGCTCAAACTGTTTACACGCCGGCAGCGGGCGGAACTGTTGGTGGAATGTGGCCGAATGGTGAAGCCAAGGCTCCGGCTCCAGTGGATGTCATTCCCCAGGAAAATATTACTGGCGACATTCTTCGTGGGTATGGACCTCGCCGTGGCAACCTGGAGCGTCTGCTCCGCTACTGGCGGCCCATCATGCGTAAGCCCGGCGGATTCCGTCGTTGCCTAGTCATTCTGGCCGACCACCCAGAATTGTACCCACTTGAGCGCATCTGTGCGTGGCTACACCACGAGACAACCGGACTATGGCCCAATGAGGGCTGTCACCACCCGGGCATGAAGAACTGCCGTCGTAAAATCCGCGGAGTTGTTCGCGGCTCGATTATTTCTGACAGGCAATTTAATGAGCGGATGTCACGGCTTGCCAATCCCAAAAAGGCTGACCCGTTTGTCGAGGGATACGAGAACGACAACCTAGATGAGGTAACAGATACCGACATCAAGTTTGCCAACATGGTGCTTAAGGAATTCATGGAAATGGAGCCAGAGTTCATGCAGTTCATTGGCGACGACTCCAACTGGGTTCACGTTGGGGACGACGATGACGGCAATGAGGTCGAGTACGAATACATGAAGCCCCCGATGTCTTCGGGTGGATGTGGCTGCGGTTGCGGCGGGATGAAGTCCGATGACGACGAGATTTTGTTCAAGGCCGGGCGAATAATTTCCACCCGCAATATGGTCCGGCTACGACAAATTGCTGACCTTCTTAACCAGGTAATTTCTGAAGCCTCGAAGGAGGAGAAGAGTGCGCCCATCATTAAGGCGCCGATTTCCGACCTGTTCGCCATCAAGAATCACATCGACCCGGTGCTCTCACATCACAAGGTTGACTGCAAGGCGACCGAGGATGGCCTGGTTTTTGCCAAGGAAACACTTTCGGTAGATGCCGAAAAGGCTATTAACAATGCTCTAAAATCGTTTAGTGCTGCTTATGGTAGTAAGTCGGCTCAAACAGCAAGCCTCAAGATCACCCAAAAGTAATGACTAGTCAGGAGAGTGCGTTTATTGCGGATGATATAAATTCGGTCGAGTACGATGCTGTCAAAGCAATCCACAAAATTCAACCGAAGTTCCAGTGTATGGTTACAGGCGACAAACGAATGTCACCCTGCTCTGGATGTTCATCACCAAATGCATGCACAACAAGGGCTATGCAATACAAGGAGAACGACCAAATGGACGAAAAAGCAGTAGTAAAGATCAGCGCCGAAGGCGACGTAGTTGCGTGCGCCAAGGGCCTTGAGGCTAGTGAGTGCGGCTACGAAAGCGGTTCCAAGGTCTGCGGCGCGTGCGGCGCTATGGCTGTTCAGCAGAAGTATGGCATGGGCCCCGGTGAGGATGAAGAGAAAATGTCGGAAGAAGAGTACGACGAGAATCTTTTGACCGAGGAAGAGAAGGGCCTGCTCCGCATGCTCATGGGCCGTCGTCGTCGTAAGGGCGAGAACGGCGAAATGATTGAAGACGACGAGATGCTCGACGAATATGAGAAGGGCATGTTCCGGGCCTTGCGCAACCGTATGCGCAGGAAGGAAAACATGATGCCCAACGGCATGATGCCTGCGGCCATGGCGGACAAGCCCGAAGAAGAAGAAATGCAGGAAGAGTCTGACGTGAAGGGCGTATGCCCCAAGTGTTCGTACAAGAATGCTCCCGGCGCGAAGTTCTGCTCGCAGTGCGGTACAAAGATGATGAGCGATGAGATGCCCGAAAAGGGTGGCATGGGCATGAGCGAGGGCGACATGTCCGAAATGCAGCGCATGGCCGAAGAAGAAATGAAGCGTCGTCGCGCTGCTCGCGCTGCCCGTATGCAGACCATGGGTGTTAAGAGCGCTGACTGGGACGAGGATGCTTATGTCTGCGGATTCCAGCAGAAGATGCTGGCCGGCTCCGCTAGCCCTTGCGCGGCCTGCCCCGGCGGATGTGCTCCAGAGCAGGGCCTGCCAACCCTCATCGAGGTTCAGGGACTTGCTGAAGGTATGTTCGCCGGCAAGACCCTCTCGGGTGGATACTCCGACGTCAAGGATGTCTTCATCGTTCAGGTAAAGCGTGACGATACGGTCATCGAGGCCGTTTTCGATGGCCAGGATGCTCGTTGTCGCGGCTGGCACGAACTCGATTCCTCGGTGCTCGACGTTAAGTCAGCAGAGCACTATGGCGGAATTATCTCCTTCGAGGATGCCGGCCTCATCGCCGTCAAGTCAATTGAGGGCGACATCGTGTCGGTTGATGCAGACGAGTTCGAGGGCAGTGAGGCCTACGCAGTTGAGATCAATGGCGTCGATGGTCGCTCGTACGATGTCTACGTGAGCCTCGATGGACAGGTTCTCGGCTACGACGAGTACGACGCGGTTCAGGCGATGGAGATCGATTCGGAAATTGCCGAGATCGCTCTCAAGCGCGCATACGGAATTGATCAGCGTGAAGAGATGTCAAAGCGTGGCGAGGCCATGGAAGACGGCTCCTTCCCAATCAAGGACTCTGAGGACCTGCGTAATGCCATCATGGCTCACGGCCGTGCTAAGGATGTTGAGGCGGCTAAGCGCCACATCACCAAGCGCGCCAAGGAACTCGGCCTTGAAGACATGATTCCCGAGGAATGGTCCAAGCCCGTGGCCGACGGAGAGAAGTCCGAGTCTGCTGTAGCGGTCAATGATGATCCAGAACTGATGGCCAAACTCATGGAGTTTGAGTTGATGGCCCTGGACGAAGAACCACTCAACTAAGTAGGAGTCCCTATGGGGGATGATCAGGAGCGGGAAGACGCTGTGCTCGGCAACGAGCCGCTTGTAGTTCGTCGTATCTTCGCGCACGAGGCAACTCCGCACCTGTTTAAGCAGGCAGGATTGCCTACCCGCGATGTCATCAACTACAAGGCGATCATCACCATGCGGCTCCTTGAAGAGCAGCAAGTAAAGGCTGGCGTCCTAAGGGATGACTCTGCTGTTGGTCGGCGTATTCAGGCTGTCGGTTCGCTACTTACCCCTGGAAACCTTTCTCGGTACACGAGCCCACGCGCTGCTGCATTCGGCCTGATTACCCCTGGTGGCGGTGGGGGCGGACGACTGGGCCGAGGGCTGGGAGGAATCGGCGGCGGAGGTGCCATCACTGGCGCTGCCCGACGTGCTTACCGAGCACAACTACGCTGTCCTGCCGGTTACGAAAACGGCGGGCGGTTCGCTTCAAGTGGATTTGCCAATTGTGGTCGTATTCTCTTCGAACTCCCCAACTCAAGGCTTCGCGGACTGCTTGACCTGAACCGTCCGTTCCTGCGCGCGCCAATGTCTGAGGCAATGATGCGCGCACTAGGCGGAGGAGCACTCACATCGCAGACGATTCAGATTCAGCGACAGGCACAGATTCCACGAGTCGCCGGCCCAGACCCCAAGAAATTGAAGCGTGCATTTGACGGAATTGTGTCCGTTCTGGAGACAAACCCCAATGCTCGATTTATGGCCCGCCGCGATGGCTTGATTCTGGCGCCGGCAGTGACCTCGCGGTCCTTGGCGCAAGTACGACGAAGCCTGGACATGGAGGGCGCGTCATTCTTCGCCGGAGTGCCAAGCCCGAACAACATTGGCTCAGATCACGCGCCGCTCATCTGGCAGAACAAGGTTCGCTCACTACACAACGTCCTCCCCGGCGGAGGAACTATTACGCTAGAGGCAACTAAGGAACTGACTAACGGAGATCGTCGACGCCTTGGGCGCTTGTGGGCCCAGAAGATTAGTCGCACTCAGCCGAAGCCATTTGACGGAGGAGATCGACTTCGCGAAATCGCAGACATGTCGAACGGCTCGCTTATTTACCGCGAGAATATCGCAGACGTAGATAATGCCAATGATCTGATAACCGCCAGCCGTGGCGCAGAAACTGCACAAGTGCGCCGATGGGTCTATGAGAAGTTCATGTCCGTCGATGCTCCAGGCCGGCAGGAGGGGGCCGAGCCCTGGAAGATCGAGCGTGTTGCTGAGCAGTCGGCCAGCACCGCCCCAGAGAAGGAAATCATCTCGCTAGAGGATGCCATCGCCCACCTCAATGGGGGTGGCTCGCTTGCTGATATTGCCCCTGAACTTATTGCGCGTGCTGTTGCTGGCTCCAAGAAGTACAAGGAATCAAAAGGCAAGAATCGCACCACGTTGTATGACGGTGGGCGCGGGAATAAGTGGATTAAAACTCCAGCCAAAAATGACTTCGAGTTCTTGTCCCGTCGCCTGTCGTCGGATATTCAGAACTTCCTCGGCCTCAAGGCCGGAAAGGTCGTTGGTTCCGGAAAGAACGAAATGCGTGATTCGTTTATCGAAGACCCGCGCAATATTATTGACGGCGCCATTTCTGCTGATCCGATCAAATCGGCAAATATGAAGGACCTTATGGTCTTGGCCATGTCGGACTTTTTGCTTGACAATCGTGGACGAACTCTAGAAAACCTGGCCACCGCAAGCGTCGGAAAATCAAAGCGCACCTTCTCTTTGGGCGACTCATTGGCGGGTGGCGCTGGACTGTCGGCGGACGAACTGCGATCCCGTCGAGTCGATGTTCTGGGCGCCTGGTATGACAGAAATGGCGCGGCCTACAAGGGCATTTTCACCAATGTGTCCCAGCGTCAGCGTCAAGTATTGCTCGAAATGTACAACGACACAATTAAGCGAGCCGAGGATTTTCGCTGGGAGGAGTACATGAAGCGACTCCTTGTCGATGGTAAACTGACAAAGCCAGAGCAAGTGCGCATGGAACTGATGAAGGACGTGTTTAATCGTCGGCTCAGTACGCTCCGAGCATCCAAGGCCCGCCTATTTGAGTTTGTGGGAATGTCAGAATGATTGAAACCAAGCAGTTGTCGAGCAGTGGTATTCGGCATAAAACAGCGAATACCGCTCCGACGCGACGTGTACGCCTAGAGCGAATTGATCACTCGTCGATTACTGCATGGCGCGACTCAGTCAACTACAAGGCGCAGGCCTTTGAGTCAGAGTCCAAGGCTCGCGCTCTTGAACTTGAGATTCGTGTCAAGAAAGCAGTCTGGGACTCGGTGGCCGGGCAGTTCCGCTGTCCCCCCGAAACGCCCGCGGCCGGTCAGTTCACCAACAGACTTGGTGAAGGTTGTACGACTGGTTTCGTGCGACGACTTGCTGCGCGCCTTGGTCGAGGGCTATCTCGAATCGGCGGCGGCCGAGGTGGGCTGCGCGGACTTATCGGTCGCGGCGGAGAACGACTTCAGGACTTTGCTCAAGAGGGTGTTGACACCCCGCAGATGGCGCGCCGGCGTGAGCGGGCACTACGTAGAGCAGAGCGTGGTCAGCGACTCCTGGAACGCCTCTCTCGCTTGCGAGAGGTCGGCCGTCGCATTGACTGGGGCTGGGGTGATCGAGAAGACGAGCAGGCACGTGAAGAACAGGGAATTCCTACCGGGACGACAGGTCCGGGGATGGCACCAGGGAATCCTCCGGCATCGCCAACTCCAGGACCGGGTCCCGCTCCGACCCCCGGCACAAGGCCTACGGTCCCCACCACCCCAACGCCCACGCCAACCCCTGGCACGAGGCCGACAGTTCCAACAACCCCAACCCCTGGTACTCCAACACCAACGCCTGGCACAAGGCCAACAGTTCCGACCACGCCGACCCCTGGCACCCCTACGCCAACCCCTGGCACGAGGCCGACGGTTCCAACAACCCCAACCCCTGGCACCCCTACGCCAACCCCTGGCACAAGACCAACGATCCCCACGACGCCCACCCCCGGCACGCCTACGCCAGGAACCCCGTCACCTCGTCCGGGTGGACGCACTCCAGTTCGTCCTCGCCCAGCGCCAACCCCAACACCACGACCAGCGCCTCGGCCTGGTGGTCGCACCCCAAGAGAGCCGCGTCCGCGCCCACTAAGTCCGCGCCAAGAGTTCATCGATGGATTATCACCCGAAGAACGCTTGGCTTGGTATGTATTTGGAGCCGAAGGAGGAGCCACATATGCCCCCAACCGGTCTGATTGGGAGCGGATAGTTCGGGAGCAGTTTCCCGACTTGTTCAACAAGCCATTGAGTCGGATGACTCCCGATGAACTAGATAACTTTTACGACGAACTGCGTCGAATCGCTCTTGATCCAAACGAAGACTTTACGCGGCGCATCCTTGCCGCCAAGTCCATGGTTGAGATCGACCGTCATAATAAAAGAATCCTCAAGAGGCGTGCCGAACTTAAGGCAGAGCGTGATCGCCGTCTAGAGGCTGCAACAACCGACGAAGAACGGGAAATGATCAATGAATTCTACGAGAGTGATCTAGCAGAACTCGATCGCGAACAGGGTGTTCCATCAGAACGAGAAGTACCTGACAAAGACCTGCCCAACTACGCTCAGTCTGCCCGCGCATGGCGTGACTGGGTTTTTGACACCGAGCAGCGTGAGCGCGGAGCAGAAACAGAAGAAGCGGTAGAAGACGTAATCGATGTGCCAGAAGCGGACACCACACCAGAGGGTGAGGCAACGCCGACTGAAGCACCAGAAGCAGAACCCGCAAGCCCAGAAACTCCTGCTGGCAAAAAGCCGCGTAAGCCACGCAAGCCAAAGCCGACAGAAGAAGCAGCACCAGAGGAGCGCGCAACACCAGACGCGACTCCCGAGGCCGCGCCAGAGGGAGCACCAGAGGGCGAGGCAAAGCCCAAGCGCCGTCGCCGTCGCGGAGATGAGCCGGCCCCAACAAGTCCGGCTGGCGCCGAGCGTCCTAGGACCCCTGGAGACACTACTGAGGCTGGCGGACGAGGGCGGCCGGGTTCATTCGGTCGTTCACGTGGAACCGCAAGACGTGATGACGAAACCGGACGGGAGGAAGGCTTCCCGGACGAAGAAACAGAGATGACTGTCGGGGAACTCCTTGAGTACCTCAGGGATTATCGACGTGGCGGTGAACTCCCCCAACCGCGCTGGCAACGAGTCGGTCGACGCATTCGCGATGAGTTTGGCTACGGCGGCTACCGCAACTGGGATGTCATTGATGACAAGACGCTCGACGACATGTTCGAGAACTTGTACAACATCATGGTAGACGAGAATGAGTCGCTGGAGCGCCGTGAACTTGCGTGGCGCGGGCTTCGCATGATTGAAAACGCCAATACTCGTCGAACGATTGGTCCGGGCGAACGTACGACCGGCTCCGTATCACGATTCCCTCCAGGACGATTTGGTGGCAATAACAGCGGCAACCGGCCATACAAGGCGCCGGCAAATGAAGCCGACTTCGACGAGTTCATCTCAGTGCCTCAAGAAAAGATTCCATCTGGTTTCCGCCCGGTGGAAGGCGAAACATATACAACCTTCCGAAACCGTGGTACCGTTTCTGATCGCTTGCTTGATAACGAGGATGGCACTTCAAGTGACGTCATCCCGGCGCGCCCAGAGGCGGATGATATTAGCCCGCCAGTAACCAACCCAACCACTCAGGCTGGCGTAGAGGCAGACGAGCGCATTCGAGTTGCCGAAGAAATTGTTCAAGAAGAGGGAATTGTCGGAACAGACCTGCGCCGGCAACTTGAAAAAGAATTTGATGCCGCCGTGCGGCGAGCCGACAAGGCAGTAGGAACTCCTGATGAAGATGCGGCAGCAGAGGCTGTCGGAGTTGTTGTTGATCGCATTCGTCGCGAAGGCCAGTTCGGCCTTTTCGGCCGACGGGAATTTGCCGACAGTGTCGACGAAAAAACTGCCGAACTGCAGACAAGGCCATTGGGATTCCTGGCTCTGGAAGGCGATCCAGAAGACAAGGATTATGTTGCATCGTCACGGGCGTGGCGCCAGTTTGAACCAGGTGACCGGAATATTAGCGAAGTTCATGCAGAGCGCCGAGAGTACAGAATGCAGCGTGCCGAGGCACTGGCTGAGGCATTCGACAGGGGGGAAATCTCAGAAGAAACATCGATGGACAAACTGGATGCGCTGGTTAGAGGCCAAGTGAAAGACGATGTCGATCTGGCGAATTACTACACTGCTCGTAGGCTCGAACCCTCATTCTTCGAAGGTCGTTTTGAAGTAGATGATATTACGCCAAATGAAACCGATACTAGCGCTCAAGAGTTTATTAGAGATGCTGTAAGAACTGACGTCCTAAACAGGCATCCGTGGCTTACGTTCGAAAACCCAGAGCACCCAGGGTTTGGGGACAGAACGCTTACCCAGCAGCGGATGGTCTTTGTGCAGGCCCTTATTGAAGTCGGCCCAGACCTTGACGCAGATCAATTGGAAGATTTTGCCCGCCGCGAACTAAGCGAGATTGACCGCACCTACGAGGACATGTCAAGCCTGTTCCCGGGCCAGATTGAAATGCTTAGGGATGATGCTAATGCACTTCTCAATTTGGCCCAATCAGGAGACTTCACCCCCGATGACGTGAAGGACCTGGTTGCTAGGCGCCTACGCAACATTTTCGACAGCACATACTTTGACGGACGTCCGCGCGTGCCAGAAGGTGTTCTTGACAGCAATGCGCTGTATTACTATGATCCAACAGAAGGGCAACTAGAGAGCAACTTCTTTGATCAGTTTTATGCGCCAATTTTCCAGCGCATGTCCGAAACTGGGTATGACGATGGACTGGCTATCGAACTAGCGAACACCGCACGTCAACTGGACAAAAACGTCAATGCCGCTGTCCGAGCACTCATCGACGACCCTGATGGATTCATCCGTGATGTTGAAGTGTCCTCGCCCAATGTTGGTCCGACTAGCCAGGGACGCAGCAGGGTTGCCGACATGCACGACTTCGAGGCCCGAGAGTGGGTTGCCCAGCGCCTTGCGCTAATTAGGGCGACGGAAGAGGGGCGTGGCCTGCGCGACTCGGCGCCGGCTTCTGGTTTGATGGACGCCACCCAGGTACGGGATTTGGATAATCCCGAATTTTCTGGCAACACACCATCCCTGCACGACAGCGGCGAACGCACAATTACGAGCCCTTCACAATTTGACGTTCAGCCGTTTTCCGATAATGTTGAGGAAAGAATCCGCTCACTTGTAGAAGAAACACACCTGCGCCGTCGTAAGCAAACAGATACGCAGTTGCGTCAAGCATACGGATTGGGCGAAACCGAACCTCTTCCGTGGGAAGACCCAGACTCCAGGGCAGCGCAACTTGTAGCAGAAATTCGTGGGCTTGTTGATGCTCGTCGCGGGGCGACCGACGACCTAGAGCGTGGTGACATCGATGATCAAATAGACATCCGCGACAGAGAACTTCGCGAGTTGGCCTACACAATGCCGCCAGTGAAGATGAAAGTTCACAGGCGAGATCGATCAACTGGCGAAAAACTATTCAATAGCGACGGCAGCCCGCGAATCGAAGAGATCGAAGTCTTCACGGACGGCGTTAGTGTTTACAATTCCAACTGTTCCGGAGTAGTAAGATTTAGAAATCTGACAACCGGGGAAGAAGGAACACTCGGAAGGTTCTCTCGTTACATTACCCGTGATGTTGATGGTCAACCGAGTTATATTGAACACGCTAACATGTACTTGGAAGACCAGGGCGAAACCTATAAAGGCGCCGGCGTCGCCACGGTATTTAATACTCATGCCTTACGCCACTTACAATTGGCTGGTCATAACAAGGTTGGAGTGGGCGCAACATCAGACGGCCCATACGTTTGGCCTCGCCTCGGATTTAGGGTTACGAGAATATACCAGGTAACTGAACTTAAAATTGCGATGACTGACGAACTCATAAATTGGCAAAGAGGACGCCCATCCCTAATTCGCAACCAGGAACAAGCGAATGCTTGGCAGTGGATCGTTGATGAATTAGATACAGCGACAGGCAACTCCGCTTACGAAAATCAGCCAATTGACCCCTCGACCCCGTCGCACATCGAAGCAATTATGGCGATCGATGACGCAGCAGCAATTTCTGACCCGGTTGAACGCGGGCGGCGAGAGGCCGAAATCAAGCGCTGGTTCAAGAAACTCTCGTTTAGTGGAAGAATGGACCTTGAAGAGGTTCTCGGCAAGCCTCTGGCTGTTCGCGCTAAGCCAATATCACGACGGGCGCAGGGGGCAACACAGGCACTCAATGCACTTCCATCTGTTGACCCAGATCGTGGCTTCGCAGATAATCTTGAAAACTCAAGCGCGATTGACTTGGCCAATGGCATCGTGTCTGATCTTCGATCACTACCTCCGAACATGCGAGATGCCGGCCGCGTTGACGATAATCTTGAGCCCTTCTATGCGCTGACGCGCTCTAGCCAAACCCCGGCGCTAGAGGAACTTTTGCAAAGTCTCCGCGTCGATTTAAGTAACACCGATCTTCCTTTTGAACTTACTGGGACGAACCTGGCCCGCAGAATTTCTGAAGCGGTTGAAGCAGACATCAGACTGGCATCCCCCCCAAACCTAACTGGTGAAGGCCTGATGGCAGTTATGGATGCTGAGCGAGTTGGAGATACTGTTGCTGAAGTTCTTTATGAATTTAAACTTAATCTTCGCAACTTCTCTGGTCTTGGTCCCAACGACGTTGCTGAGGCTTTGCAGTCATTGCGTGGCCGGCCAACGGTTGACATTCGCAACTTAGACCAACTGAGGGCACCCAACTTCGGGGGAGCCGGTTTAAATGGCCCGCTATTGTCAAACTCGTTCATCGCCGGCTCGGTAGAGACGCAGTTGGCCAGAATTACGCCAGACGGAACAGAAAATCGTGGCATTCGCCTTGTGCTAAAGAACGACGTGTCGGGACAGCCGGTGATGAACTTTGGCAACACACGTGGGACTATCTTTCCATTGCAGCAAAACGGATACTTCCTACCGGAAACAGTCAACTGGCAAGGCTTCCGCGATTCGCGACAATTCCCAGATGGTGACTTTAGAAATACATTTATCCCAGAGAGTCCACTTGAGCCAAGCGACATTGAGGCTGCTGAAGTTGACCGCATGACATGGGAACTCCATCCGCAGAGTTATCGCGATGAAGTTACTAGAATCCTGGAGAATCGTGGCATTCCGCTCCGTATTGTCGGTGAGCCAGAACAGGCCCCATCAGCCGAAGAGGCAACCCCAGAAGTAATTGGCGATACAACGCCCGAGGTTGTTGAAGAAGTTGACGCAGCGGCAGACGCGGTAGCAACTGCCGAAAACGTCACGGGTCTTGCGGACGCCCTCGCAACAGAGCGCGGCGAAGCGCCCGAAGCACCTCTTGGGTCTGAGGCTATAGATGAAGTTCCACAGGCCCCCGCCCAAAAGTACTCTGGCCCCAGTGGTACTCCTAGAATAAATGCCAACTACAGGCCTCGCCGCGCCGTGGGCGGGGAAGAAGCAGTTGGCCCAACTGGGCAACGATTCACCCGTGACCCAGGCGAATGGTATATCGATCCGGAAAACCCCGGCACGGAAGCAGAGGCCGCTGCGTTTCTTGTTGAGGCCGAGGCCGCTCTTCGTGACCGACGAACCGCCAATGATGCACGACTTGAAATGGCACGACGAGAAGTTGATGATCTTAGCGAGAACCGGGGCACCGTCCTTAGTAGCGATGATGAACTTGGCGACACCGACGCTGCTGACATTGAGCAAGCCAGAGTGCGCGTTATTGGAATTGAATTAGAGCAGCAGGAAATTGACAGCGCTCTGAAGCGCATTTATGACGGCAAGTATGGCTCGTCAGAAGGATTTGCGTCTACAGTGTTTGGTACACAGCAGTCAGAAACACTCACTCCAACTGGCTTGCCGATCCCACCCGATCGATTGCTCGCCTATCCGACTGCCCGTAACCGTGTTGATGAACTTGCGCCAAACAGTGCAGAAATGAATAGGGCTGCTGAGGCTGCACGAACAAGGGCCGCACAGGCAGAGGAGCGAGCACGTAGACGAAGCAATCCAGACCCAGATGATCCGAACGATGATGCGATTCTTGCTGAATCAGAAAACCTAGACGCCGACGAAGAAGAAACCCCAGCACCACGAACCCGACGAAGGCCCGCGACACCGCGCTCTCCTCGTCCGCGAAACCGTCGCGAAGCACAGGTTGAGGGACCTGCAACTGGGGACGAAGATGATTTGAACCAGCGGCAGGAGGAAATCGGGATCGGGTCTCAGGCGGTTGTTAGCGAAGAAGAGCAGCAGCGGAACGAGGAAGCAATTGCTGAGTTCGAGGCAGGGCGAGCAGAACGTGCAGCACGAAGCGCGGCACGCCGACGTAGTCGCGTCGGTGGTAGAGCGCGACAGGAAGAAGCCGGCACACCACGGATCGGACCAGTTCGTCCGGCCGTGACACTTGATCGTGACGGATTGGAAGAGGTTGAGAGCAACTTTGCTAACTACCGCAAGCCATTCAATGTTGACAACGAATACGAGAGTCCTGCCCTGGACCGAGTATTCGAGATGCTCCCGTCCCTTGATCCGAATACCTACGACACGGAACTATTGGCCGGCTCAGCCGTAGCCCGTGCGGTCAAGGAATTCTTCGGAGACACAATGAATGCCGAGACCGGCGGGGACCCTGAAAAAGAATGGGATAATGACTACTCTCTTGGTAGGCTATACTCCTACATTCAGGACATGCTAAATGTCGAAAGCACCGAAGATCGTCGCGCTCAGGCCCAGCGAATTGTTGATAGCGTAGATGCGATCATCGCTAGAATGCAAACCGAGGCCCAGCCGTGAGAAAAGAAGTTCTGATCGCCCGAACTGACCCTAATTCGCTTGGTCAATATGAAGAGTTATACATGACTGGCTACCTCAATGGGCCGGCAATGGGATTCATTTATCGGTATGACCCCAGCCCTGGGGCAAAAAAGAATCGCGTCAAAAAGCGCTTGACGCTTCCACTACATATCGCCATCTCCCAGAACCCATACTGGAAGCCTGCTATTAATGAGAATCTCGCGCCTTCACTATGGGACCCAAATAGCGCCGACCCAAGGGCTGAGGATGTTGAGAGAATGACAAACAGGTGGCTCAAAAATGTTTGATGAGAAGCAACTGCAAAACATCCGAAACGCCTTTTACAAATACGTCGATTCCGGGGAAGAACGCAGCCGAATTGTGCAATACGCAGAAACCCTGGCCAGCGATGAAACTGGCGCTGAACGGGATGCCATTTACTGGTCAACAATCTGGTACTGCTCGCAGCCAAAAAATCGTGAGAAGTTCCGGGAGATGTATCAAGAACTGAAGGACGATGGAGTTCTGGGTATCCCAGAGGACAATACTGATCCAGGGAAAACAAAGGCACCGCGCAAGCGTAAGGGCAGCAAATGAACAACGAAGACGATGATGTTCTGCGCCCAAACAGGGCTCAGGCTATGCGCATGTCACGCCGGCTTGGATGCAGCGGTGCCCATGAAGTCGATGGCGCATGGATGCCCTGTGAATCACACGAAGAACTAACGCGCATCCTCGACCAAATCAATTCCCTAGATGAAAAAGACGATGAGTGTCTTCCGTGCTCGCAGGGTAAGTCGGCTGAAATTCGTAAGCGGAAGCGTCGCGGAAAGAAGCCAATTGGCTGGGAGCAACTTAGCGAAAGGCCCATCCTTGGCATTGACACACTCGCAGATGGAGGTCTTGTCTCGGCGGCTTTGCAAAAGTCGCTCACTCAATGGTTCAAGGAACGCTGGGTAGACATCTCGCGCCCGAAGAAGGGCGGCGGATTCGAGCCATGCGGGCGGGACGATGCCGACAAGGGTAAGTACCCGAAGTGTGTGCCGGCTTCACGAGCGCGTTCAATGACGGCAGAAGAAATTCGTGACGCGGTCACCAGAAAGCGTCGAGCAGAGTCGACCGAGACGCGGGTTGACAAAAAGCCGATCTATGTTCCAACCAAAAAGAAGGACGACGAATCTGCCCTTGAGGAGAAGGCCGCCATCCCCACTAACCCGGAACTATATGCCCGGGTCAAGGAGGAGGCGAAACGAAAGTTTGATGTCTACCCATCTGCCTACGCAAACGCCTGGCTGGTCCGCGAATACAAAAAGCGTGGCGGAAAGTACCGCTCTGGCAAGGCCGACGACGGTGAGTACGAGGATTTCGTAGAAAACCTCACCGAGATGCAGTTGTCGGACTTTATCGACTGGATCGAGCAAAACGAAAAGGCTGAGTCTGCCTGCCCGACAGCCACCAAAGACATTGCCGTCAACCTGCGCAACCGCAAAAAGGCGATCGACAGTGCGTCTTACGGCCCACTGAATCCGAATGAAAAGAACACCGCCTATTGGTCAAAACTTGCTGATGAGTGGGATGTTGATGTTGCTACCGCCAAGAAGCAGCGGTGCGGGAACTGCGCACTGTTCATTGTCACAGACAAGATGAAGGACTGCATCGAGCAAGGCGTCACCGGTGGTGAGCGTACCGATGAGTGGGATGCCATTGATGCCGTGGGCGAACTTGGCTACTGCGAAGCCTTCGACTTCAAGTGTGCCGCGAAGCGCACCTGCCGGGCATGGGTTGTCGGTGGCCCGATAACTGAGGAAAAGCCAGTCGAAGAAAAGGCTGAGCGCCGAATCCGCAAGACTGACCCAGATGTGTTCACGTCGCCAGATTCGGCCCGCGTTCGGTCGCGCCAACTCGGCTGCATTGGAATTCGCCGTTATCGCTCAGACGATGGTGGCGAAGCCTGGATGCCATGCACTAATGAATCCGACTACCGCCTGCGGATGGGCTCTAGTCCATTGGCTCGCCGGCGTAACGCCGAGCGCGACAAGAACTTTGTGCGCCGCGTAGCCATTGCTGTCAGCAAGTTGAATCGCAAGAAGAACGCCTTACCTACTTCTGATGCCATTTCAGTAGAACTGAATGAAGCAGTCCTGCGCTCGCTCAGTGACAAGGTCAAGTTGCACAACGAGCGCATGCAAAAGGCGGGCAACCCGAACTGGTCGTACGTCAACCTCAGGGCCCTCAAGTCTGTTTACCGTCGTGGCGGAGGTTCGTCTTCGCGCTCCCAGAAGTCTGGAATGCCACGCAACCAGTGGGCGATGGGGCGAGTAAATGCCTTCCTTCAGATTCTGTCAAATGGGCAGCCCAGTAACCCCAGTTATGTCACCGACAACGATCTACTCCCGGAAGGTCATCCGTGGAAGAAGCGAGAGAAGTCCCTCATCCACCGGGTGATGATGCCTGGAGTGGTCGATAATTTAAAAGGCTTCGGTGAATACTGGTCTGAGGCAACTAAGTCTTTTGACCAGCATCTGGTGGAGTTCAAGGCAGCCAAGCGTAGGGGCGGCGCAAAACTCCGAACCATCAGTCAGGAAATCGCCAAACGAGGTGGAGCCCTTGTTGACGAAGATGGAATGCTTCGTTGCCCTCCAACAACAATCAACGGAGGGCAGTTCACGAACTGGAAACTTGAAGGATGCAATGACCCGACCGGTGCTGTTCGTGTAATTGCTCAGCGGGTTTCGCAAGATGCTTTCGACGCCATCCCTGAAACTCGCCGGATTACGAATGCTCAGGCGGCACAAATCGCCCGGCAGGGAGTGGTGGCCAGCCGGCTCACCGAGGGTGGCAGGAGTTCAATCGGATACCGGAAGGATGTCTTCCGCAAAATCAATCCGCGGACCCGCACTGCCGACAGACTTGAAGCAATTAAAAAGTTTGATACGGCATCGCGGAAAGCGCTTTCGTCTCGCCTGGGAGATCGTGACCTGTCGTCAGTAACAACTGATGAACTCGACCAAATCCTGGCACTAACCAACGCAAAGGGTCAGTCAGTTTGGTCTAAACTTCAGACCGCAAAACTCCTTAAACTTCGTCAGGAAATTGACGACCTTGAGTCAAGTATGCGGTCTATCCAAATTATGGGAGCCGGACTTGACAACACCTATGCGGTCCCGCGAAACGTGGCTGTCACATTTGATGCGGATGACATCTTTGATGAGAACGACGCACTAACCCTGGACGGCGAAGAAGGTGTGTTCCGTTGGCTTTCTGACAACATTGATGAAATCACATCAGTGAAGAGTGGCTCGATCGGCACAGTAATCAATGCCGTATATGATGATGCTACCGGTACTGTGACCTTCGATATTGCGGATGTTTACGACAAGTCCGAGCAGTCCCTTGACTCCGTCACGAATATCGGCCGAGGTCGCGGCGTGGCGTCAGTACTTGACATGGATCGTCTCGCTGATCGTGATATGAATGGGGCTTTTATTGATACCGGCGCTGAGCAAGCGGGCAGCACCTACTCACCATCACGGCCGACTACGGACATCCGTGTGCGCCGCACACGAAAGACTGATCCCAGCGGACAGGTATCACGCCTTGCCGGCCAGGATAAAGTTGGAGGACGCAACTACACGCCAGGACAAAAAGCAGCGATGGTTAATGCAATGATCGGAGGCGTGCCTGGCCTTCGTCACGTTGAGCCGGTGCCAATCCTAAAGGCCGGTGATAAGGACTATTCCGCCGATCAGTTGAAGCAAATTGATGATGCGGTAATGCAGATCAATGACTACATCAAAGACAACATGTTGCGGCTTCTGGCTCAGTATGACTCGCCAGCCGACAAGGAGTTCCGCGCACGCGCCAAGCATTGGTACCCAGTAGCCAATGAATACATTGGGTCAATTGCCGCAGAAACAGATATTCATCCAAGTCTGGTGGCGGCCGCAATGGCAACAATCTCTCCCCAACTGCCATGGGACTCGAATGTTGTGCTTGGGGAGCATATGGCCAAGATGATTGCTGACCCAGATTTTGAGGTTAGCGATGAGGTCGCCAAGGCGATGGCCCAAGGAATCATGAAGGCTCGCGCATCGGGCGGCGGCAAAAACTGGAATCAGGTGACTAACAGCAGCAGCGCAGCCGCTAATGAACTACGGCGCCGCCTTGAAAAATTAGGTAAGCAGCGCAACCAGGGTTCCAAGGCATTGCAGAAGCGTCGCGAGGGAACTATCGCAGCCCTTAAGTACCAACTTAAGTCACTAGAAAATGACATGGAATTCTTCCGGTCTATTGCCGGCCTTGACGCAGATCAATTGGCACAGCAATTTACTGGCAAGCGAATTCAGGGTATGTCAAACTTTGAGGTTGCAGTTGCTCATAGGGCACACGCATCAGTAAATGGTATGAAGTACATTGATGGTAGCGAAGGACCATTGATGGAGTTGGACCTCAACCCAGACCCTGCAACCGGCAAAGCCAATCCGATTAGAGGAAAGAAAAAGGCTGCTGGCGCATACTTGGTGAATGACATCAAGGCTATTCAAATGCTGCGGGACGGAGATCGACTGGCCGCCCTTGCTGGTGATGTTGATTCACCCGAGCATGCGGCATTCATGTCGTCAATGATTTCTAATTTGCTTGGCGACGAGAGCAAGGTCAGGTCGTTCTACAATAACCTCAACAATCCAATGGACTCCTATTTTAGGGACATAACCAACGACACATGGATGGCTGTTGCCGGTTTCGCCCTGCCGGCGATATCACAAAAAACCAGACGTAATGACGGGGCATTCAACGAAACCGACGTTCTATTCAATAGTCTTGAAAGTCTCGGTCACGGCCGAGGATATGGACTAGTTTCGGCGGCAATCATGAATGTTGCTGAAGAGTGGAAGCAGTTGACTGGAGAGGACTTCACCCAGCATCCCCGAGCAATGCAAAGCGTTCTGTGGGAACTGGCGCGACGTGAATGGCTGCCAGGCAACAAGACAGAAGCCCTGGCGGCGTCAAGAGAATTAGCAGATGCTATTTCGTCAGGTCGGTCAGAGTTTTCGCTTGATGACCGTCATGAAATGTTGGGCTACCTGCGCACCGCTACATATGGAAAGGCCGAATTCGGAAATTGGGGTGGGGGAATTGTTGAGTTCCTCAAGGCCCGTGGTGTGGACACGGACATCACTAAGATGTCCAAAATGTCGGTACAGGACAGAATCCAAATGATCCTAAGCGTCATGAAGGACAGTCGTGGCCGGCCGCTATTTAAGGGCCCGATCCCGATTGTCGAAAAGGTTTAAGGCCAGGAGAACTGCATGAGACCTACATTTGCCTACCACATTCAGTCTGACACCTTCGACAACGAAGAAAAAGAATTTAACTACGCGGATATTTATGGCTTGATTGATTCTCCGCCGGAAGATATGGACCCCGAAGAGTATGGAATGACCCAGGATGAATTGGGGGATTACATGGACGGATTCGAGCGGAATCGGGACCGGGCACTGGAGATCGCCGGCGAATACATCAGTGACGAAGAGCGGGAAGCCGCTATTGACGAGGTGCTGACCAGTGATGAATGAGATGCGAATGACCGTTGCCCCAGTCCCCGAAGGGCTCAAAACTGCCTCTGACGACGACAAACGGGCTTTTGTAAAGTCGTTGTTACAAAATATTTTTGTTGATGACGAAGATGGGGAATATACGGAAACCCCTGAAGAAGAGCAGATGAGTCAAGAAAATACCCCTGATGACCAGGAATTAGACGAACAAACAAATACTGAAATCCTCTGACCAGGGGATATACAAGTGCTATACGCAACAAGTCACAACTAATAAGTAACAAAGAGTTACCTTACATTCGATCTTCTTTTGTTATGTTGTAATACAGCGGTCTGGTGCTCACCTGCCGATCCATCCGACATCATCCAACAGGAGAAGACAAATGTCATTCGACGAAAGCCGCCTGCGCGAACTCCAGAGTGCGCTCCGGGCAAAGATGGCCAACAACAAGGAGATCGCTGACTCCTTCCGCATTGAGAACGGCACTGTCGTTGTCAGCCCGGAGCAGAAGTCCGCGTTCGACCGGAACATGGCCGACATCAAGGAAATCAAGAGCCTCATCGAGGCCATGGAGGCCATGAAGGCCGCTGACGAGTGGGGCATGTCGCCCGCCTCGGACAGCGTTGCTTCGGCTGCCGCCGCCGGCCTCACTGTGGTTTCGGGAGCCCTCGGCAAGAGCCTCGGTGACCTGTTCATCGAGTCCGCTGAGTTCAAGGCCCTGAACGGTGGCCGTAATGGCGCCAACATGCCCAGCCCCTTCATGCTTCAGAGGGCTGACGTTGCTGGTATGTTGGGACGCAAGGACGTTTACTCGGCCCTGCCCTCCGGCACCCCCGGCTCGTTCGGCACCATCCAGCGTGACCCGATCATCGTTCCCCCGATGCGTACCCGTCGCGTTCGCGACCTGTTCCCCGCCCGCACCACCACTGCGGCGGTAATCGAGTACTTCTCGATGACCGGCTTCACCAACGCTGCCTCCAGCGTCGCTGAGCGCAACTCGGGCAACAGCGCCTTCGCTGCGAAGCCCCAGTCGGGATTCACCTTCACCGGTCAGCAGGCTCCCATCCGGACCCTGGCTCACTGGGAAGCGGCCCACCGCAACGTACTTGCCGACGAGCCACAGTTGCGCTCGATCATCGACAACGAGTTGCTCTACGGTCTGCGTCTCCAGGAAGATGAGCAGATTCTGAACGGCAACGGCCTGGGCGAAAACCTCACCGGTATTCTCCAGACCGCCGGCATTCAGACCTTCGACAAGTCCGAGGGTGAAGCAAGCGACAACTACGCCGACTCGATCCGTCGTGCGGCCACCCTGTCGTTCCTCGCCTACTACGAGCCCACTGGTGTGGTTCTCCACCCCAACGACTGGGAGCGCATCGAACTCGCGAAGGACGACAACGGCCAGTACCTCGTGGCGATCTCGGTTGCCATGGGCAGCGAGCCCCGGTTGTGGCGTCTCCCCGTAGTCGACACACCTGCCATCACTGAAGGAACCGCCCTCGTCGGCGCGTTCGGAAGTGGCGCGCAGTTGTACGACCGCGAGCAGGCCAGCATCCGCATCAGCGAGCAGCACAGCGACTTCTTCGTCCGGAATGCCATCGTCATTCTGGCCGAGCAGCGTCTGGGTCTCGCTGTCAAGCGGCCCGAGGCGTTCGTGAAGGTCGACTTCGAGTCCTGATCCTGCAAAGGCTCAAAGGACTGGCCCCCGGGGAAACTCGGGGGCTTTTCCTTTTCTCCGGTGAGTGTGCTGCTAGTCTTCACGGAATGGCCAAATATCTAAATGCCGGATGTGGAACCCACTACGCCAAGGGCTGGGTAAACACTGATGTCTGGGAGAACGAACTCACCAAGCCTGACGTGCTTGTAAAGCCCGGCGAGCCATACCCATTCGAGGACGACACCTTTGATGCGGTATATATGGGGCACGTACTTGAGCACATTAGTTGGCCAGAGGTGCCGGCCTTTCTTGAAGAAATCAAACGCATCAGCAAACCCGGCGCTCGACTGCTAGTAGTTGGCCCAGATGTTCTCAAGACCATTGAGAGATGGGCAAAGAAACAGGAACCGTGGGAAATGGTGCTAAGCGCCCTCGAACACCAGGACATCAGGGATACCTCAAATGCGTCTTGGTGGGATGGTGCAGCACACCACTGGAACTGTCACCATGAACGAGTATGGAAACTGCTTGAGTCATGCAAATTCACAAATCTTGCTGATATGTATGAAATAATTCCCAACAATCCATTAGGAACCTCTTGGCATGACAAGGGCACCGGGATCACTTGGCCGGTCGTCGGGAAGTACTACTGGCAGTTTGCTATTGCCTGCACCAATTAGTCGAGGCTGATACGGATCATGTCCGCTGCTTTTTGAAGCAGACCCAGGCACTGTCCGATTTCGATGCCATCTCGATCATTCCACTCTTCTAGGCAGTCCGTTCTTGCAAGACCTTCCAGAAACAATAGCAACTCATCGGCAACAGCGCAGTTCTTAGCGGTAACGCCGGCAACTTCAGCGCTATCAGCGTCCCAGGGAATCTTGTCTGGTTTTGCCCCGCATCCCGCATAGAGGGCAGCCGTACAACTAAGCGCCCCGGATGGTGCTCGCATCAAGCCCTTGCAATGGCCAAACTTGACCAGCAGAAATTGAGCATGGTCGAGGAACTTGTCAGCGCCTAGCCGCCTGAGATCACTTAGTCTCGTCGCCATACAGTCGCTTATACTCGTGCTCCACCTTGGCGATAAATCCTGGCAACTTCATCGCAGCCATTGCCGTATTGATAATGCAGTCGCCGCACTTGGGCTCCTGTGACGGGAAGTGATCCGTCGAGACGTCGTATACCGGCTTTTCGTTTTCGCATGTCCAGCAAAATCCGTGTCCCACGGGGATGAGCATCTTGTTCTCGACGAACACATTGATCGTGTCAGCGATCGTTTCTGGGGTTACTCCTTCGAGACTCATCGGATCGGGCAGGCTCCCGTAGCGCAGTCAGCATCATCGAGGGATGAACCGGTGGCATCCAGGACCAATGGCGCCGAGTCGTCGACCTTTGCGACCAACTTGTCGTATGCCTCTTCCGTGATTTCCTCGTATGGGGGAAGGGGGAAGTTGTGGTCGCTGTGCAGAAGGAAACTTACGCTCTTGACGCTGTTGGTGTAGTTCGCCTCAAGCCAGGACTTGATCTCGGTAAGTTCTTCCTTCTTGTAATAGACCGTCACCGAAACTGCGTTGTCGGCCCACTGGACCTGCATCTTCTTGACCCACTCCAGTTGCTGAACTGCTGTCATCTCCTTGGCAAGGACGGCGTTCTCCGGGGACTTACAGGGGAACTCCACGACCCACTTGGTGTGGTCTTCGCGGCCATCGATAAGAATCTCCGGCACGACCTTGTAGCCACGTCGCCGGCACGCCTCCACCAGCGGATCGGCAGCGCTGAAGCGTACACGGCGGATGTAATAGCGCGCGTAGGCCGGATGAATCCCGGGAGTGACTCCGGGCAGGAGCGAGAGTGTTCCCGACGGCTGAACGGTTGTCAGTCGAATCGAGGCCGGGATGCCACGCTCCTTTGAGAAAGCGACGTCAAAGTCAACGAGGTTGCGGTAGGTGCTGTCGAGCCACGACAACTGCTCTTCGCTGGCCTGGAGGATTCCGGTCACCGACTGACCAAGGCGTCGGTTCTTGTGAACGGTGCGAGTGGTCTTTTCATATGGATAGTCCATGCCGGTGATCGCCTTCTGCAACTTGTACAGAAGCACTGAAACCTCGTGCATTTCCTTTTCGCTTCGGATGTTCGGGAGGAACAGCGTAGCGAGGTTGCAGGACTCACCATCGGCAAGTGCGATTTCGGCACAGGGGTTGAATCCCTCGATGCTGGGGTCAGACTTTTTCTCACCGACACGCCCCATGCTTCGGGCGAGTTTGCGGTTGAGCAAGCCGTATGGCTCACCAGAGCCGTCGTAGCCCTTCCACAGTTCGGGCTGAATTTCTTCCCACGCATCGGCGTAGATTGAGTTGTTGGAGTTGGCTCGCCAGCCGGGCACATTGCCGGTTCCCCAGTTCTTGGCGCGAAGGAACAGAATGTCGTCGGGATCACCAATGGCGATCTGAGCCGAGCGCCGGCTTGAACCCGAGACAACAATTCGGCCGATGATGTTGCAAATGTCAAGGACGTCTACCGAGCGGAGTTTCTTGCCGACCCGGTTGTCCATGACCTTGCAGATGTCATTGATGCCCTCAATCAAAGCACCAGGCCCTGATGCAGTTCCACCGAACGTCTTGAGGGGAGCACCGAACTCACGAATGAGCATGGTCGAGTAGGTGAACGACTTGCCGGTGTAAAAGTATGACTTGAGCACCGAGTGAAGAAGCCGCCGCCATCCACCGCGACTGTCGGGGACAATAATGTCAGCGTCATTGCTGCGCTCATGGGTGATGGTGACGCCGGCCTTGATCTTGGGCAACTCATGAATCTTCGAGCGCTCCACCGAAAATCCGACACCGCCACCGAGCATGAGGTAGTCAAACAAAAACTCGAAGTCGTCTACCGTCTCGACATTGACGAAGTAACAGTTATTGAGGCTGGCCGCATTGAACTTGCGGACCAGATCAGTCCCAAGTTGCCACAGCGCGCGCCCCGACACGGAGCAGCGCAAATTGAACATGTGATCGAAAATCTTCTCGGCCTCTTCGTCGGTCCATTCGGTGCCGATTTCAAGCGCTCCATTCACTACGCGCCGGAGAGTCTCCGGCCACGTCTCGTTTCGCCCGAGACCCTCCATTGGCCGGCTATAGGTACGAAGGTAAACAATCTCGCCCAATCCGCTGAAACCCCATGGTGCCTGCTTGGTGCGATATGAATCAACAAATTCCCGGGACAATGACATACAAACTCCGTCGCGTAATTGGGTGGAACATCAAAGATACATCATGGGGGCAATACTGAAATCGTCTAGCAGAGACCCAATTTCTTGGCTTCGCTAATCGGCATCGTTTTGCCCGCCGGGTGCACGAGCACTCGGGAACGAGTGAACGGAGTAATCTGGCGTTCTTCAAAAATGTCCTCTTTTACGACGAAAATTTCTTCGTGGTTCAATGATGGAAACACCCCCGCTCCTGCCACGGTGAAATGGTTATCATCACTCGGAGCGCAGTCGCCAGTCGGGTGGCCACAAACAATGCATGGCTCGCGATACGAACCAACTAGTTCGATATTTCCGTATATTGTCCTGTTGTCGGGGTTCATCTAGAAAGAGTACTTGATGAACTATCATGTATAGGTGAACCACATCATTCTTCGCATTTTGGCAAAGTTTGCCTCTAGCGGGCTTGGGGTTATCGGCGCTGGTGCTGTAGCCGGCATCCCGATCTGGAAGGCCGTGCTTATGGCTGGAGTTGGTGGCGTCGCCTTTGTGGTCGAGGGCCTAGCAAATGCCTACATGGATGATGGCAAGTTGACAAAGGAAGAAATCAACGCCGTGTTCAACAAGTCCGAGGGCAAGGCTCGCACCGCCCCAGGAAAAGCAAATGGCGCCCCCGAAGGGGCGCCATCGCGATCAGGTGGGCGTCTGTTCAGACAGTAGCGCTGGGCGCTTCTGCGATGAGCGCGTCGTACTCGCTCCGCAGGAGAACCTGAAACTCGTCCTGGTGACGATGCTGAAGAACGATTGCTGCGCGGCGACGAGCCTCTTGCTTGAGGCGATTGGCTTCCTTGCGCTGCTCGGCACGAATGACGCGCTCTTCGTCGCTGAGGCGCGGACGGCCTCGGCGGCGATTGGTGCTTGCCACGATCGTGCGGTATTCGCTTGCTGACATGATTCCTCCGTATTGTCTGTTGCCGGCTTATTTCCGGCGAGAGACAATGTAGCGGACAGGAATCGGCTCCGCAACTCGTGTGGGCATTTCAGTTAGATTTCTAATTTTAGAGTACGGCCTTATGGGGGGCTATAGCCCTCAAGTCTATTAGTCAACAACCTCAACCGAATAGGCGAAGGCACCAGGGCTGATGATCTTGACAACCACCTCATCAAGGCCCCCAACATGAACAACTTTACCGGGGTTGCCGCTGATGGCAAGATACGTATCATTGCCGCTTACGGTGGGGACTGTTCCGTCAATGGTGAAAAAGCCGGCACCAGTATGAGCAGCGTTAGTTGCGTAGATCGAGACCCGAACGGCCTTGATCCCGTCGCTGACGACCTTGGTGTCTGGGCCCCAGATGGTATTGAGGTTCAGAGTCTTGGTGGGCGCGGTTACTGTCGCGGTAGCGACTGTGTTGGCGCTGAGGGTGCCGTGTATTCGGGAAGCCATAATTTGCCTTTCACTCAATACAAGTATAGACTAGCCACATAGCCGGAATGGCAATAGCCGCCCAACAGGGGTGGCGCATAAATGGAGGAAATAGTGAAAATTTTTTACAACAGTAAATATGCGGCTAGCAAGTACGCATTCGATACGACTCGCAAGTCGGTCCATATCGCAGAGTCGATGGATAAGTTCGCCATCAGCAACGCAACCCTGACGGACCCGACTGAGTACGAGCCGATTGCCGAGGAACTCGTGGGCATCGTTCATGCCGAACAGTACGTCAAGGACGTCAAGACCGGAGGACCCCTTGGTGGCTCGCAGGGCTTCACTTGGGACCCGGGCATCTACACGATGGCCCTGGCTCATGCATCGGGCCTTGTAGGGGCCGTAGAGGCCGTTCACGCCGGGGCGCCAGTTGCCGGCTCGTTGTCCAGTGGGCTACACCATGCTGATCACAGCGGTGGTGCTGGTTTCTGCACCTTCAATGGGCTGGCAGTCGCCGCCATGCGAGCGACCGATCTTGGCTATCGGAATATCGCAATCATCGACTTCGACGCTCATGCCGGCGGGGGGACGTACTCCATCACGCGGAAGTTCTTGCCAGATACAACCTTCCAGGTAGATGTTGTCGTTTCGCCATTCGACACCTACGCCGTTTCAGACCCCAAGTCCAATATCAACATCCTGGGCTCTGCCTCGGATCGGGACTACATGAATGCCATCACCGAGGCGCTAGGGATTGTTGCCAAGAATCAGCCCGATTTCATCATCTACAACGCTGGCATGGACCCGATCAATGCTGGGTATTCACGCCATAGCCTGGCCTATCGTGAGGAATTGGTAGCCGAGGCGTGCCTGGCTCTTCAGGTCCCGACGATCTTTGCTCTCGCTGGTGGGTATACATGGGGCTCCACCAGCATGGATGAACTTGTAGAACTTCACCGACTAACTATCAGGTCATTTGCTGAAAGTACCCTGGCAAAAGACTAAACTGTTGGGATGGATAAATCCAGCGCAGTACGGGTGGACCTGCCCATCTTGGATGTCAAGATAATGGGCAAATCTACCCGTCCTGCGGTGGAGCCTTCTCCTGAACCAAAGCAGGAAGTACCAGCCTCTGTTTCGGAAGTCAAAGTTGAAAAGTCAGTCTCGGAAATCAAGGTTTCGGCAGTCAAGATTGATAAGCCAGTCTTGGCAATCAAGAAACTGCGCACTATTGGCTCGATGGGCGCTCCAGACCCAGGAGACCAGCCCAAGGACGGCGACGGCGACGGCCTTATTTACGACAACACTCCGCGTGAACGGCCAGCGCCGATTAATTTCCCTGGCTCGATTAATTTCCCTGGCTTTGTCCCAGAGCAACTTTCGGAAACGTGGAGCAAGATTCATCAGGACGGCCTTGACAGGCGCCGAGAGGCGGCTCGCAAACGAGGTCTCGCATCGGGCCCGCGTCCTAATGTGCGAGAGATTCGTGATGCCCTTCAAAATTACGACATCGATTTTATTGATGCCGTTGCTCGCCAGATGTTCGAGCACGAAGGCCTTGGCAGGGATGGTACATACAGGTCGGAGGTGACTGACGTATCGACCGAGAACTCCGATGCCGGCTATCAGCGCATAGTTGTCGAGGGGCTTATCTACGACGACTCTGGCGAAGAGGTCGGGTACTTCATCCGCAATATCGAGCCCTTCGGTGACGATGAGAACGAAGAGCCGGCGATTTATCACGAAGAACTAGACATGAAGTCTGGCTCAGAAGATGCTCGCGGTCTTGGAATCGGTAGTTCTTTCACCCTGGCTAGCGAACTTGAGTATGCGGCTCACGGCTTTGGTCGCATTCACTTGACTGCTGCCCTCGCTGATGGCCCACGAGTTTGGGCTCGTGACGACTATGACTGGCAGACACCCGATGACCGCCAGAATTTCTTGCTAGGCATACTCCGCCAAATTAATGCAAACCCTAATAAATACTTCAGCGGCCCGCTCCCCCTACGCCTGATAGAGCGCAAGGCATATCGGAAAATGATCGAGGAGGCACTGAACGAAGATTTTGATGACCCCGATCGCCTGCGGCCAGTTCACTTCGCTCTATCCCCAGCCTTCAAGGACATCATGAATGATGCCAGGAAGGGGTCTGGGGTTCGTTACCGTGCTCAGCGCCAAGTTCGTAACTACTCAATTCCCAATAGGGAATCTAATATTCAGGATGTCGATCAGGTCATTTCTACCGGCGCTGGCACACCAGACAAATACGAGTCAGTTAAAAGCGTTAGAAATGGAGACATCTCCAAGCCAGCCGCACGACCGCTAGTGGTTGATCCCGAAATAGCACAACAGCAAGAACGACAGTTATTGAAGGACCTATTTAGTGATGCCGGCATCCAACTTGACGTTGACGAACTGGACCGCACAAACGGATGGGCCGCCGCCTGGGAGCAGTATGGCGAAGCACTCCTTGATGTGGTATCAATCAAGGGCGACTTTAAGGCAGTTGCTGGAAGCCGCACTTTAAATGGTCGAACCAGTGCGGAAGAACTAATGAAAACTTTTAGGGGACGCTGGCTCGAACAGGCCGAATATTACAAGCAGTTGATGTCTCGGGACATTGAGCAGGCAAAACAAAACAGACTCAAAGATAAAAAATATCAAGCGGAATTGTTGGACTTCGCAGCATTGGCTGATCGCTTGAAGAACGCAAACCCAGAGGACAGGGATGGGGAAATCAGGGCGATCGTTGCTAGGTCACTAATGGATCACGTAGCATCTATTCGCGACAATATTAGGCGTCATCCCGAGTTTGAGGGTCGTATCGCAATCAATGGGCCGAGGCCGAACTCGCCAATTAATATTGGCGCATCAGTAATAGTGATGCCCGTGCAGCGAGTTGATGATAGCCCGATTTCCGTTGGGTATGGCTTGAGTCTTGGCTCCACGGTTGGCGTACCGCGCGTTTTAGCCGAATCTGGAATTCTCGATGGCAACGATGGAATCGACCCGGGAACAGCGGTCGGCACGATTGCTCACGAATTCGGACATGCGCTCGATACCGAGGCATCGCTAGTGCGGGCCGGCATTAATCCACGCACCGATGATTTGATCGGGGATATTGCAAAAGATTACCCACAACTTCAAGACAGCATTTTGGGAGTTATCTATTCTTTGCAAACCCCACAAATTACAGACCCAGCAACAAAAATTTCTGATATTCCCAGGGGTTCCATCAATGCTGCACCGGTCAGCCTTATGGCTCGGGCTGCGGCATCACTCAACCCGGGCGAAAACACCCAGACATCGATGGCCAACACTCTGCTGGCCCTGATTACGCCAACAGTAAAACTTAGGCCTGTAAGGATTCCAGGAGAAAACATCACCGATACAGAGCCAAGTATTTATGACATGGCTTTTAGTCCAGAGTTCGCAATGATTTTGAGCGACCCAGCCGGCTTTGGCGCCCCAAGTAAATCGGTCAACGAGGAAGTAGCCAAACGAGCACTCAAGCCTGTTCCTGATCTGAAGAATTACGCAAAAGGCCTCAGCGAACGGCTCCAGACATTGCTGCACGAAGCAACGGATGGGCTGGGGATTTACATGCAGAGTCGTGGAGACTCCTACGATGAACTACTCAAAAGAACACGTGGCCTTACCATGTACGCCAACACTGCGCCGCACGAGTTCCTTGCCGAAGCGCACGCAATGATTGACATGCTAGAAAATAATCCAGCGATGAAGGCGAACCCGGCGCACGCGGCAATGATTCAAAAAGTTCGAACCCTGTATGAGTACATGCTTGATACCCAGAACAGAGATATTGACCTCAGGGTACCGGATGCAGTCAAGAAGCGATTGGCGGCTGCGGTCATTGAGGCCAATGCACTGGCCCGCGATTTGCAAAAAGACCTAGGCATCACGGTAGGATAAGAACATGCAAGATAAAAAAGAGGCAATCCAGCGTGCACTCCTGAATCAGATGGATGCCCTTTCGTCATGGGAGAGCATCAGCGTCTTTGGTGGAAGGCTATCCGTAAGTGATCCCGCAGGTAACTTCTATGTTTATCTCGGAGACATCTCGGACGTAACTCCTGATGACATCATTGCCATGCAGAACAACTCGTCTGGAGAAGGTGGGAGAATCCTTCGCAATCTTGACGACTTGCGTGCCTGGCGTGCAACCCATAAACTTGACATAAATGGCTACCGTATTCAGGAGCAGCCGGCCCCGAGAGGCCGCGCAAGCAGAAAGGCAAGGATCGCTCGTGCAAATGCAAAACGAAAGTAAATCAATTCTGGAACAGCAGAAGCAGGCGACCTACGACGCCTTTCTGGAGGGCAAGATCAGCGATGGCGACTTTGCTCGCATTGCCCGACTTGCTGACTTTCTTTCTGCCGGCGAGGGAGAAGAGGCTTTCGTCGAGACGATGTTTGCGTACGCTACAGGGAAGGCCGACTGGAAGAAGGACTACGCCGAATTCTTCGTCGAGCAGACCCCTGGCGATCCTGCTGAGCCGGCCCCAGAGGCCTAGGTCTGCTGGCGAAAAATGCCAGCGCACCTACAGCAATTATTGCACCAACCGAGGCCAGGTAGGCAAACACCACATAGGCGACGGTAGCCCCTACGTACTTGGCAACAGTCTTGCTATTCATTTACTGGTTCTAACGTCCAGTAGCCGTCGTGGCTCAGGATTGAGTCAATGTTTACTTCACTCATTGTGTTGCGCTTACCGTTAACAAGTACACCCTCGCCGGACGGCAGACGATACAACTTCAGGTAGTCCTTGGTCGCAATAAGTTTCGCATCAGCCAGATTGACGTTACTCACTCTTGTTCCCCTAGTTGACTCATCGACTCCTTGGCCCACGTACGCCACGCACCGATGTTTTGGTCAGTAATCATGTATGGTCTTTCGCCCGGATCAAGTCTTTCCATCATGGCGTAATCCGAGGAATTTGCATTCTGGGTGGTTACAAAGTACCACTCTGCGCCTTCGGGTCCATAGACAGAAATGTTGCCGGCTGCATCAACAAAGATTTTTTCATCTGATTCATTCACGATATTGAACCTTCCCATTCGATCGCTTCAAAAATTGGATCATTTAAGAGTTCACGCATACTGCGGTAAAGTTGTTTAGTTTCATCAGAAAGGCGCTGCTGTCGAATTTCTCCGAGTATTCCTTCGAGAATGACTCCCATTGTGGAATCATAGCGCTGAGCAGTGGCGTCATCAATTTGTAACGAAGACAACTGCTTTTTGAGGAATTGCATTGAGAATGTTTCTGCAACCCCCTCCACCAACTTGGTTGACCCGTATTGCGAAATCGTTCCCAGGCTAGATTTAGCATCTTCGACCTTGAGTCCATTTGTGGAGAGTCGCACTGGATCAACCCCAGTGTCTTGCTGGACTGACGTTCTCAATTGAACAACAAAGTCGCTGAAAGGCATACCTAGTTTTTGAGTTACGAAGGCAGAAAGTCCTTCCGGGGTTTGAAGTTCCGGAGGAACTCCACTCCAGTCATCCACACTGAACCCTCGCCCTTCCGCAACACTGTCCAAAAGTTCTTGCTCCGCCCTGCTGTGCCAACGCGGAGCAATCCTGAACAAGATACCCAGCGGGGTTTCTGGATCGCTGTCCTGATTCCATATTCCCTTAATTTCTCGATATAGCAAATCCAGGGATTCGTTTGTCAAACTGTCAAGAGGAGTTGATGGGTCGATATTAAATTTTCCAGAGGCTGATTGCCCTATAAATGTATCCCCCAATAGCGGGCCCTGTTTTTTCAATTGGTCGACAATTGACTCTGTCTTTGAAGGCCTTAACCCTAGCCGGCTCCATGCAGCGATCATATGCGCATTATGCCCCAACTCGTGAGACGCCAAAGTGACCTGATATGAGTCAGTGCCAACAACACGAACAGTGTCGCTGAAGACGTCACCATCCTCCATAATGTCATCACTCATGCCACCCGAAACAAGGGCGTGGGAGCCAATTCTATATCGCGTTGCCAACATGCCGTTTTTATCAGTTACGGGTCCTGCATAACCGGCTGCACCAGGGTGGTCCTCGCCTGATTCAATAATTCCCATAGTCGCGTTTGCGCGCAGTATGGGGAACTCGTTGTAAATCTCCTCCTGGGTTGCGAGACTATTTATGAATCCTTGCGCCATGCGGTCACGCAGTACCTGCCTTCCCTCTTCTGTTTTGGTTAGTAATTTGGCTTCTTGAATCTGCTCAATTAACTTTTGCGTCCTGTTGTACTGTGGCACATCTGGGGTCACTTTGGAAAGTGTGACAAGAAGTCTGTCGATATATTCGTTATCTGCCTCAAATTGCAACAAGGCCTGATCAAGTAATTCGTCTACCGGAGCATCCATGGTTACGCCCATGCGATCTGGGATGAGGCGCAACCGGTCGACAACGGGAAGACTTTTTTCGTCTTCACTCAAGTAGGCATCCATAAGGTTCGTGACTAACCGTTCGCGCAACTCATCTACTTCGTCTGGGTTCGCAGCCATTGCAGTGAATTCTTGGCTGCGTTTTGACGTTGGTGTTGCTCTTGGTGTTGCTCTTGGTGTTCGTAGCGATGGCGTTGCCGGCGAGGGAATTCTTTCAGTTGGCTCCGCAACATTTGGCTGTGCTTCGGGGGTTGCCGCGATAGGTGAACTTACTGTTCCGGCAGGAGTGCTTTCTACGCCCTTATGCTTCCATCGAATGCCGGCCCTATCTAGTGCTTCCTTTGCTCGCTCAGCATTGTCGGGGTCGCCGCCTTCAGGAAGTTCAACAAAGTCAATATCCTCAAGTTTTACCTGACCGTGTATTTGACTCTCAGTGTAGTAGACACTCTCTGGCATCGGAAAATCGTCTTGTTTCTGAAAAGCCTCAGGTAATGCTTGGATATATTGCCTGACTTCATCCGGCAAGTTTTCATCATTCAGGGCATCAAGTATCGCGCCACGTACCGCTGTGCGTTGGCGCACGTTATTGATGTCTGTCTTTCCGCTGGCGGCGAGCACTCGATCAACTGGAAGGTCCGAACGGTATGCAACTGGGAATTGACCACCGAATGAGTCACCAATGGTCACCGTAGCGCGCTCTTTTACTGAATCCTTCAGGTGAATTTTTGTATCGCCATACATCTCACCTGGATCAGCAGCCTGGCCGTCGACCTGTTGATCTGCCAAACCATACACGGGACGCATTTCTGGGGCGATAGTTGGATCGACGCCCATTTGCTTTTGTTCAACACTAGATCGCAGCCCTGGGTTGTAGTTGCCGCCAGACCTGGTCCCCTCAAACTGTGTTTTGTAGCGCCCATCTTCCATGAGGCCAGGAATGAAGAATTCGGGAATGTGGATGACAAGGGGCGCTTCGAATGCAGAAGCGATTTCCTGCCTCAGTGATTCTTTTTCTCTTTCAATTGAGTCTTCAATAATTTTTCTAAATTCTGGCTCGCTGCGAAATTTGGCTAGGATAGCCATACGGTCTTCTCGCCGGTAGCCAGCAAGGCTGAGAAGATTATCCAGTTGGTAGAGGTGATCGGATTCGAGGCTTTTATTTTTTTGACTGACCGCTTCACGGAAATCGTCCATCATCTCTGGCTTGATTTCTCCAGGGATGTACCCCTTCGGCATTCGTGCTCGCGCTGCCTCAGAAATTGTGGCTGGTGCTGGCGTCGCCGCAGGAGATACTTCTCTTTCTCTGCGCGGTGGTGGTAGTGGTGTTGGCGGCTTACTAATCGTGCCAACGATGTTCTCAAGCGTTCCTCGACTGCCAATGGTCTCTTGCTGATCGCCAATAGTGCCCGTGAGCGAACCAATAGTTCCTACGCTCTCGCTGAGCGTCTTCGGAAGCGGGGCCTCATCAGCAGCGCCATAGGACGGCGTATATTGAACACTCTGACCATCCTCGCCAACGACTATCCAGTCCGTATCGCGGTCAAGGGTAACTAATCCATCGGTTGGGGCTTCGCCAAAAATACTGATTAGCCGCGTGCCGGCCGGGCGCTCAAAGGCCGTGCCTTCCTGAACAATGCCGTCACCGTCGGCATCGCGAGCATTGCTGTCGTATGGCTCCGGGCGCAATCCACCCCAACGCGGTGTGGTGGGCATCAGCAGAACCTGCTAGTTAGAGGACTTCTTTTTGAGAGTCTCGTGGGTGCGCAATGGGTGACCTTCGGGCAGGCGGACGCGCTTCTTTCCTGCTTTAGTTCCGCTGACATTCTCTTCCTGTCCCGTCAAGGGATTTAACCGAGTGCGACCGGCACTGGCGCCGGAGCCCTTACCCTTTTTGCTTTTTCCCATAGGTGATCATTATCTCACCTTTTGTCGCCATCTCCAGAAATAACGCCTCGTTGTTTGCGGCTCGACAATTTTTCCAGATTTAAACGAGCCACGTCATTCATGTCTACCCCGAGGGCATCGGCAAGTCGGGCTGCGTACCAGAGGACATCGCCCAGTTCGTCAATGATCTGGTTGCGGCGATCCTCGTCGACGACGCCACCGTTATCGCGGATTGCCTTCTTGACCTTGCCCGCCACTTCGCCGGCCTCTGAAGCCAGGCCCATGGTGGTATAGACCAGGGCCACATCCTCTGGGTAGATTGCCGTATGAGACGTGGCGGACTGATAAACGCTGAAATCCATCATTCTCCTATTACTGTTACCTGAAATCCGAAAGACTCCAGGCCGGCTACCAGCATTTCGACAAAGTATGGCTTGCCAATGTTTGTCGACTCAACTGGCATTGTAACAATTTCCATGAACGACTCGGTCACGATGCCGAACTTTTTTGGCTCTGGGTTGCGGGCCGGATTACCGAAGATGACCTTTCGGCCAACGTCATAACGATAGGGCACTGCCGTCATGTCGACTTCCTTGCCCACCTGCAGTACCGTGATGCATTCGCGCACGTCTTTATTTGTGGCGAACTGCTCCTTTAGTGGCACTCCCTCGACCGACTTACCGTCTCCGACTACGCAGAATCCTTCTGTCCCAAAACTCAGGGCATCGCACGCAAACCCAGTTCTAAAAACGGTCGCAGCGGCAAGGAGCCTTTTGATCCGGCTTTTCTTGTCCTCCATCAGGGCTGAATTCAGTTGAGCAACAACAGTCATCTGGCTGCCGCGCCAGCCGAACAAGTTGAAGGTCAGGTCTTCGCCAATACCCTCTTCATCGACAAGAGTTTGTTTGCACTCTTTTAGCGACTCAACTACGAGCACCATTTTGTTAAAGTCGCTCAAGTACGATTCCATAACCGCACGCTAACACACTAATAGTTTCTCCAATGCCACTAGGTGGCGCGGCACTACCCTCAGGGTGCAATGCGGTTATTGCAGATGAATGCCTCGTAGGTCACTGGCATGATTTGTGAAAACAGCGCCTCGACACCAAAAGCCAGAGTACGGATTTCATACTGCGCAGCGAGGGCATTGCGTAATGAAATAAAATTCATTAGACTTCTAGCATTAACAGTCCAATAAAACTCAGTCATCACTCCGACGGGCAGCACGATCCGGGCTACTTCTTTTGCGACGCCGGCATCGAGCAGTTTGCGGTATGCCTCGAAGGTATCCGCATACACCTCGTAGATTTCAACAATTGCTTTTTCAGCAATCTGTTTATCGATTGGCTCAAAGGTGTAACTTCCGGGCTTGCCGACCTGGGTACGCATTTCCTCAACTTCGGGCAAATACCCCACGGGATTGAATTCTGCATAGCGACCCGAGAACTCATTGAACGAGCCGATGCGATGCCTGAACCACTCACGGGCAACAAAGATTGGGCATTGAATATGAAAGCGGAAACTGTTGTGCTCAAACGGAGTTCCATGGCGCTCGCGCATCAAAAAGTTGATTAGCGCCCTGTCGGCATCCGTGATCTCCTCTGAGCGCTTGCCAAAACTAACCCGCGCTGAATTAACCACAGAAAGGTCATCGGCCATGTAGCCGTCGAGACGAACAGAGCCGGCCGTTGTTTTGTAGGTGTTCTTTAGGATATCTCGCTCAAGTTCATTCATTCCTGGTCTCCGTTCGGTGGACGCTCAAAAACAACTTCATCATACTTGCCTGACTCGGCCTCAATCGGAACCCAGGCGCGGCTGTAATTATGTGAGGCAACATTTCTTTGCTTCAGCAATGTGCCATCTAGTAGCAAGTCCAATTCATCCTGAGACATGGATAGATCGGTCATGATGTGCGACTCCGTATATTTGCGTGATCGCATAATTGTCTTGACGGTTCGTGATAGGTGCTTGGACACAATCATCCCACGCGACCGGTTCAACTGCAGGTGCAGTAGGGCGGAGTCAACTGAATCACCGGCAAACATGAATGCCGGCACTACCTTGCTCGACTGTGCGCCAAACAGCCCGACGCGCTCGTGGCCGTCAATGATCTCCATTGTCTCTTTTCGCACAACGATTGGCTGAGTCCATCCGAAACGAGTGATGCTGGCAGCCAAAGACTTTAGGTCGGGCTTCAAGATGTACGTCGATCGCCACGAGCCTGGCTTTAGGTCTCCACATTTCACAAATTCAATTTCCATTATTCCTCCGCCATAGAAATGTTGTACGCCTTGGTCTTGGGCCCGATTGGGTTAATCGCAGTCGAATGAAACTCATTGAGAAGAAGTGTACGAACGAGCAGATGAATTGGGTACGCGCGCTGGTCTAGAACATGCTTCTTCCTGAATTCAGCCGCGTATGCCATGGCTTCCTTCTTCATGCCCTTCGTCATCATGTTGTCATTGATGCATTCACGCACCCCGTCCCAACTATTGCGGCTATAGGACTTGATCAAGCCCTCGATGTCGAAGTCTTTCCATAGTCGTCTCTGGGCATCAATGTGTGGAAAACATTCCACTAGCCGATCGTAGAACTCGGGTTCAGTTTCAACGATGTCATTGAGCCGGCGAGCCGCTACGGAATGAAGTGGAATACCAACGCGAGTATTCCCACCAACAAGGGCAGCAAGGTCGTAATACTCACAATATGAACCGCCATGCTCTTCAGTAACGTATTTAAGAACATCATCGGTGGTCCAATCATAAATCGGCTTCACAAAGCGGAGTGGGATGTTTCGGTTAAGTTTATACGGGGCGGTGATGTAGTTCTCATGCAACTTCTGCACACACGAGCGATAACGCAACATTGATTCGTTGGCACGAACGCCCATGATGAATGCCGTCCTGCCAACCTTACCCTGCATTGTGTAGTAGTCCACGGCCTCTGGAACCGGCTTATCCCTAGTCAGTCCGAAGTGTTCAGCGGTAATTGCGTACTCAGGAATGTCGCGAACGAGGCGGCCCTCTTGCTCTCGCGCCGTTGACCACAAGAGACAATACTCGCGCCGGCCCAGGACCCATACCTCTGTCGCTGTCGGTAAGCAGTACCACTCCATGTCCACCCAGTTATAGTTACGCACTTCCTCCAGGAAGCGAACAACGCTCGGGGAAACCATTTCCTCATCTCGGAAAATCACCTTGACCGGGCCGAGACCCCGTTCGTCGTGAATCTCTTTGGCCAGGTACAGGACAGCAGTTGAATCCTTGCCGCCAGAGAACTGAACACATACGGTGTCGAACGTGTCGTACACGTGCCGCACTCGCTCGCGCGCAGCATCGACGCACGACATGTCCAGGAATAGGCGTTGCCTCGTCATCAGAAGTTCGCGTGTGCTTCGAGGAAATTGATCAGCCTTCGGGCTGTCGTTTCCCCGTCGGTGCCCGGGTCAAGGCGGAGCCATCGCACAAAGTCGTACCAGCGCTTCTGCTGGTCCGAATCATCAAAGATGAGTGTGTACTGAACAACACCCTTAGCCCCAGCAGCGCCAACAGTCGATGCTCCACGAACCGCAATATCTGATGTGTCGCCAACGATTGGGCCAGCAGTAATCGGTGGCCGGCTTTCTGCGGGAGATGGACTTACTGGGTCAGGCGTAATAACAGGGGGGATATAGGCCGACGAAATCGGTGGAGTTTCTGCGACCTGATCCATTGACGCTAGTTCAAAGTCGTCCCAGCCGAGTTTCTCAAACAGTTCCGCGTGCTCATCGAGAACCTCCACAATGACGTCGTACAACATTTCACTATCGACTGTTCCCAGGTCGGACGAGCGGTTGTCCGTTAGTGCGAATGCCACGGCAGTTGTATCATCGGCATCGTATTCAACGACGGCTATGTGCGACCATCCAAGCCGGCGGGCGGCCTCTACGCGGTGATTGCCTGCTAAAACAGTTGATGTTCCGTCGCCATTGGGGCGAACCACAATTGGGGTTACCTGGCCGAACTCCTTGAGTGAGGCCATAATCGCATCAACATTCCCTCGTCGGGGATTGTTATCTAGTGGAACTAAAGAATCAATGGGTACACTTAGGTGTTGAATTGTTTGATTAATGTTTGCGTTCATCTTGTGCACCGGGTTCCTGTTCAGTCATTGTATCCACTGACAAGTTGAACGATCTGATCATGCAGATCAGCCACGCGGTCAACTGTTGCTGGTGATGGCTTATCTGCCGCCTCGCGTTCGGCCAGCAGTTTATCGCGTTCGTCAACGGCGAGCGCCAACGTCTTGCGTAGTCGTTCGATCTCGTCGGCGGCTTTGAGAATCAAATCTCCTGTTGAGTTCTCAAACACATATTCCCGTGGGAAGGCGACCCTGTTCCGTAGTCGGGTCACGATGTCGTCGGTCATACCTGGGCCCTCACGTTCGCATTCAAAGTGCGCAGCGCGTCGATACTCGACCGCAACGACAGCAGGCGCTCCCGCTTAGCCTTGACGAGCGCCTCCGCGATCTTATGGTCGTACATCATGTCGGCCAGGAATACCTCAGCCTTGGCCTCACGCTCGCGCACCGCACCATCGGCAATGAGATAGCGCTTCGCCCACTCGGACTTGTAGGCCGCCTCCTTCGCTGCGGAGTCCTGGGCTAGTTGCTCAAAGTTCTCCGTTTCGGTTTCCAGCAACGAGATCATCCTCATAATCTCAGATTCAATTTCAACCTGGCTTATAGGCCTCGATCTATTCATAGTCATTCCTCCACCCCGAAGGGGTCAAAATCGATTTTTTCTAAACCGACCACATGGCTGGCCGGCCACTCGTACCTAGGCGCACCAAAGTAGTACAGGCCGATCTCCTGTAGCAACCAGGCGTCGCATTTGTCGTCAGCACCCTTGCCCTCCCAGACAATCCCAGTCCGGGCAGACACCGCAGACACCACCTCAGACTTCGAGGCATTACCTCGACCAGTCGCGAATTTGGCTCGGCTCGTCGGAGGCACAATCACAACCGGCACCTTCAATCGCCACAGGGCAAGTTTGACCACCCCGCCCAACTCACCAATCGAGTGAGACTGGCTGTTCCGCGACCCGAAGGAGTAACCCTCCATCACCACGGCCGGCTCCGCGAAGTCACTCACCAGAGCGGCAATGTTCGTGCTGATCTCGTTCAAGCGCCGTACATCGGTGAACTTGCTATTGATCGTGTATTGAGTGTCCCCATGCGCCACACCAGTAGACGTTAGAGATAAATCTAAACCAATGATGTCCTTCATAGTATTTTGGGTGCCGTCCTTCGGGTCGGCATCTGCACTGCATCCACCGTCGACTTCAGAATGATGTTGCGCTCCTTGCGTAAAGCATTGCGCGCACGCTCGGTCATCCCGCCCCAGGTGCCAGCGGCCTCCCACTCCAGGGAGTAGTCCAAGCACTCAGTCGATACTGGGCAAATCCCGCAGATTCGCACTGACTCTCGGATATTACTCCGGTCTTCCCGGGTCACCGGAAAGTTGGGGAACCACATGTGGGAAGGCTTGCCCTTACAGGACGCCTTCTCTCTCCACGGCTGATCCGTTATCCCCATTCTTGCACCTCCTGCTCGTAGCGTCGATGATGTGCAGCATCACGAATGACACCGCCATACCGCACGCAAGGTACAGGAGTAACCCTAACGCGAACTCAATCATCTATCAAATCCTGGGGGCTACTTTTGCGTAGTCAATCGCGTCATCGATAGGAAAGAACCAGCCGCCATTTTGTGACTTCTTCGCTTTAGGCATGTCCCCACGATGATTGATGCCCGAATAGTGGGCAATCAAAGCGCGACGCTCCATGTGGTGCACATTGGCCTTCGAGCCGCGATGCATGAGCCGGCCATGCCACACGAGAAGATCGCCACGCGACGCGATGTGGGACACCGGGGGAATTCCCTGCCGCTCGATCTCCTCCTCGAAGAGGGGAGTCAGAATGCGCTCAGAGTATTTCGGCCAGCGATGATCACGCTCGTGCGGCTCTAGGGCGTTCACAATCTTGTCACGAGTCACCTGCCGCCAGCGGTGCGAGCCAGGGACGTACTGGAAGGGGCCAGAGTCGGGATGAATGTCGTCCAGAGCAATCCACACAGCCGCGTAGTAATCGCCCACGTGCGCGGGGTTCAGGTACGAATCCTGGTGCCAGTCGCGCTCGGTCGAGACCCATCCGGTCAGGTTCAGGTGGACTCTCGCCGGCTCGCCAATCAAACCCTCTAGGAGGTTCCCTAGCGGCCCGTATGTCAAGATATTGAACAACTCAGGGTGCCGGCGATAGGGGGTACAGTCCGGCCAACCGCCAACGCGATCGGTGTTGTACTCCTGCCAGCACTGCTCGTAGGCAACCATCAGGTCCTCGGGGAAGAAGTCGCGCATAATGACGACGCCATCAGCGTTCCAATCAGCGGTACTGAAGTCAGGTGCTGGAACTGTCAGGTCTTCGAAGGTTGCCATGGGACAAAGTTAGCACGGAGATTGACATTACAGCAGCACAATAGGGGGCGTTCAGATAAATCTAATATGAAGTGGCCTATAGTGTGTCCCGTAGGGCTGCCCACCCACCGCGGGTCGGTGCGAAAAATTTGGACGTCGCGGCCTGCAGGGTGCTTGGGCATGCCTCGTTGCCCTGCTCGCCTGGGGTGCCAGGGTGCCCAGGGTGCCTGGGGTGCCCGGGGTGCCCGGGTCGACACCCCCCTCCAGCCAGACCCAGCCCCAGTTCGTCGCCAGCATGGCGGGTGGAAGGCGGGTACAGCCAGTCAGGAAGCCAGCCTGGACTCGCCCCCTCGCCCCCTCGTCGTCTCCCCCTCGTGCCCTCGCGCCCTCGTGCCCTCGCGCCCTCGCACACCCCCTCACACCACGCCCCCTCACACCACGCCCCCTCACACCACGCCCCCTCAGCCA
>Ga0194115_10000343_pt1 | contig 70757 bp, 63 predicted proteins | sample TA2MahsurfametaG_3_FD_148656 | JGI IMG/M metagenome (GOLD analysis project Ga0194115, IMG submission 148656) | Freshwater microbial communities from Lake Tanganyika, Tanzania - TA2015002 Mahale S4 surface | ecosystem: Environmental > Aquatic > Freshwater > Lake | place: Tanzania: Lake... | reverse complement strand
GGGCATGAACCGAACCCAGCAACCCCAAGTTTTGGGCGATTTGAACCGCGTGCTGGTTGGATTGCGGTGAATTGCTGAAATTACGGAATTACGGGATTACGGTGGATTACGGTGACAGTTTACTTAATTCCCTTCGGGAATTAAGTAAACTGTCACCGTAATCCGTAATCCCGAAGGGAATTAAGTAAACTGTCACCGTAATTTTACTGTCACCGTAATTCTATGCGCCGCCGCTTGGGCGTCCTTCGCCTGCCTGGTGAAGGATGAAGTCTCGAATACGCTGGGCATCACGCTCGCGGTGCTGTTTGCCCTGGGCATCGAGCATCACCATAATCACGGGTCGCGATTCGAAGTCAGCCTGCATCACCAGGCAGCGGCCGGCATCCCGAATAAACCCGGTCTTTGACACGCCAAGATCCCACCCTTCGCCCCGGGCCAGCGCATTGGAATTCATAAACTGCACGGGACGGCCACGCACCCGCACCATGAGGTCTCGCGACGTGGAGTACTCCCGCACCTCCGGCACGAGATAAGACTCCTCGACAAGCCGCACCAGGTCGCGCGGGCTTGCCACATTGCCACTATTGAGACCCGTTGGCTCGGTAAAACGGGCCTGGGTCATGCCAATCTTCAGCGCCTTGATGTTCATCGCGGCCACAAAGGCATCCATTCCGCCCGGATAGGTGCGCGCTAGGGCATGGGCGGCGCGGTTCTCACTGGACATAAGCGACAAGTGCATGAGCTCGCCCCGCGTAAACTTCACCCCTACCGGAAGCCGCGAGACGGGATTCTTCTCAAGGTCGGCATCCTCTTTGGTGATCATGATCAGGTCTTCAAGTGGCAAACCCGCATCGAGCACCACCAGTGCCGTCATGAGCTTGGTAATTGAGGCTATTGGGAGAACCGCATCGGGGTTCTTTTCGATTAAGACTTCGCCCGATATCTGGTCGATAACCATGACCGCACTCGAGTTGAGAGCCACGTCGGACAGCGCTGACCGCAGCCCCAGCCGGGTTCCAGCAGACATAAGATTGGAGGGGTCTCGCACTACCTTCTTCTGGCCCGCAGCGGGCTTCTGGGCAAGGAGGCTAGGTTTGGCGGGTTTGCGGACTACCGGCTGAGAAGACTTTGGCGCGGGACGGGATGCGGACTGCTGGCCAGGCCTCTGGGAGTTTGCACGCTGTACCTGTGATGCCTTGGCTGGCGGACCCTTAGCAGCCTCTTGGGGCCGGGCCTGAGGGCCGGGGGTACCCTTGGTAGCGGTGGTTCCTTTACCGGCAGCATTGGCACCGGTGGTGCTCGACTGGGCGAGGGCCACAGGCAGAAGGATGTCTCGCGCACCTATAACCTGAAGACCAGACCAGAATGCCAATACCATCAGAAAATGCCGCATGCAGTCCCCTTTCTCTGCGCGGAGTGTACCAAACCGGTGACGACTGTCAAACCAGAAAAAATCGTAAATTCCATGGCTTAGACATTATTTTCAAGAATGGTTCTAGATGCCCCAGGCAAGTACGGTGGGGTGCTGCCCTGCGCGAACCCCAAGACAGGGTTAACGAGAGGTCTGGTTCTCCTGGACCAGCGCTCCGCCGAGGTCAATAACGCCACTGCGAAGGTCAGCATAGGCCTTTGCCAAAACTGCCTCACCCTCTTCGGAATCGGCAAGAGCGCCTACGGCTTTAACTCCCAGTTCGAGAAAACGCTGGGCCTGGGGCGCGCCGGGCACGGGCGCAGAAGGCAGGCTATAGATTTTGAGCGCGGGGTAGTTGCGGGTGAGCGCTTCGAGCAAGGGCGTGACCGAGGCCTCAAACAGGCCCTTCACAGTCATCGACTGGTCGCGTTCTGCCACCTTGCGAAAAAACGCTGTGTAGTGGGTGTCGAGAACCCATTCCATCATCGGCCAGGCCATCACGGGAAAGCCAGGAAGGAAAAAGTGTGTTCCGACAGAGAAGCCCGGTATACGGTTATAAGGGTTGGGCACCACCTGTGCCCCTTGCGGAAACTCGCCCATCCGAAGGCGCTCAGGCGTAAGAGGCTGTTGGGTTTCCTGGCAGCGCAGTGCTATCTGGCGTTCGGCCTCAGGATGTAACACTAGAGGCAGGCCGAGTGCCTCGGCAACCGCCTGGCGGGTATGGTCATCGGGCGTAGCGCCAATTCCGCCGCAGCTAAAGACCAGGTCTTGTGTCGCAAGAGAGTCGCGCATCGCGCGCACGCAGCGGGCCCGGTCATCGCCCAGATACTGCGCCCACGAAAGCGCAAGCCCACGGGCAGCAAGAATCTCGCGGGCCTTTGCAAAATGGCGGTCTTCTCGCTTACCCGACAAGATCTCATCACCAATAATAAAAAGCCCGACCGTCAGGTCAGAATGGCTGGCACCAGGGGTTTTTTGGGTTTCCACGTTTAGTCTTCCTTGCTCTTCAGTTCACCATACTGAATGGGTGCTGTGGCTGCTTTCGCTGCCCGCTCTCGCCGCCGCTCTCGCCGCTACTGTCGCGAGATTGTCTCCCAAGTCTTTTCCAGACGCTTGACCGACACGGGCATCGGGGTCTTCAGTTCCTGCGCAAACTGCACCACGCGGCATTCTTCTAAAAGCCATCGAAACTCGGTCATGGCCTCCGACCATGGGCCGGGGTTGGCCTTGGCCCAGCGCCAAAAAGGCTGCTCAACCCGTTGCAGCTCCTGCCAGCGGGCAAGGTCTCGGGCAGGGTCGGCACGATGCTTGTCGAGACGCAGCGCCATGGCCTTGAGATACCGTGGCAGATGACGGGCGCGCGCATCGGGCGTCTGCACCACAAAGTCGGGGGGCAACAGCCGCGCGATCTGCTCCTCGATGTCTTTGTGAACCGCCTGGGCGGGCCGTGCCGCGGCAAGCTTGCGGGCAATCACCTGGTGCTCCGCAAACACCGCCTTGAGCCAGCGCTGCGTCTCCTGGGCCAGCAGCAGAAACCGGCTACGGCCTTCGGTCAGCCGTTGCTCAAAGTCTTTGTCGGTTTCGGGCCAGGGTTCGCCCAGAAAAGCACGCCGCAGGGCCAGTTGACGCACCTGCTCACAGAGCTGCTCGGCGCTGCCATGGCTGCGCCCGCCCCAGGCGGCCCAGGCGAGCGTGAGCGAGGCGTCCTTCACCAGGTCACGCGCCATGGCCTTGATCGGCTCTTTGATGCGCTCGGCAAACCGGTCTGCCAGTCGCTGCCAGGCCGCTGTCTCTTCGACCTGCGGATCGGCCACGCCAAGCTGGCTGCGCAGGGCGGTCAGGTCGCGGCCTTGGGCAAGCTGACGGCCATGCTGGTCGATCACCCGAATGAAGGCAGACAGATGCGCGGGCAGGGCATCGCGTTTGAACTCGTCGGCCGTGAGGGCGAGGCCCTTTTCTTGCGCGATGTCTTCAATCAAGGCCTTCACCAAAGGCTTATTGCCCGCCTGAGACTGCCAGCGCGCACAGAAGCCTTCGACATAGTCGGCCAAGGGCAGCAGGTGGCGCCGATGCCGCTGTGGCAGGCTTTTGACGATCGCCATGACCTTGTCCTTGCGCATGCCCGGCACCAGCCAGTCAAGCCGCTGGGCATCCAGCCGCCCGAGGTCGCTGTCGCGCACCGTAATGATCAGGCCATCATCAGCTGCACCCGGGTCAAAGTGATAGTCGAGTGCACACTGCAGATCGGCCTGCTGATACTGACGCGGAAACTGGTCCGTCGTAATGCCTGCAGCCTCATGCCGCATCAGGTCTTCTTTGCGCAGGCACAAAAGCTGCGGGTCTTGGGCGCCGGCCTTTCGCAGCCATGCAGTCAGGCTGTCAAGGTCCACCACGTTCTGGGGAATATGCTGGTCGTAGAAGGCCTCAATCAGCGACTCATCCACCAGGAGGTCTAGCCGTCGGGCTTTTTGTTCGAGCTTTTCAACTTCGTGAATCAGCCGCTGGTTGTGGTCATGGAACTTCAGCCGCGTATCGATCTCGCCAGCCACCAGGCCCTCGCGAATCAGAAGCGCACGGGCCTCGCGGGCTTCTTCGGGCCCAAGACTCGACCAGGCCACACGTCGCCGCTGAAAGATCGGCAGCCCATAGAGCACGCCTCGGGCATAGCCAATCGCCTTACCGGCCTTCTTCTCCCAGTGGGGTTCCGAGTAGCTCACCTTAATTAGACGCGCGGCTGCCTGTTCCACCCATTCCGGTTCAATGCCCGCTACCGTACGGGCAAAGAGCCGTGAGGTCTCAACCTGTTCGGCGGCCATCAGCCAGCGCGGTGGCTTTTTGGCCAGGTGTGATCCAGGCCAGACGGCAAACTTCACCTCGTGGGTGCCCTGCCAGAGGCCGGTTCCAGCGGGCGCCGAGGCCGCCGTGCCCCCCTTGGGGCCGCCGGTGGAGGCCTGCTTCACGGGGCTGTCGATACGGCAGCCAATGTTTGATAACAGGCCCGTGAGAATGGCCTGGTGCAGGCTGGCATAGTCGGTGGGACGTTCATTGAATCGCCAGTTTTTTTCGGTAATCCACGAGACCACCTGCTGATGCAGCTCGCGCCATTCGCGCACCCGCAAGGGCGACAAAAACTGCACCCGTAAGGCCTGGTCTAGCTTGCGGCGCGAGAGCTTTTCGGCAAAGGCCGCCTCGATCCAGTCCCAGAGCCGAAGCCAGCTCAAGAACTCTGACTTCTCATCGGCAAACTTTTTGTGGGCCGCATCAGCTGCCTGCTGCTCGGCCAAGGGCCGATCGCGGGGGTCTTGCACCGACAAGGCAGCCACGAGTACCGCCATCTCCTTGAGACACCCGCTCTGGCGGGCGGCCACCAGCATGCGGGCGAGCTTGGGGTCGAGCGGTAGTGCGGCAATGTCGCGGCCGATCTCGGTCAGCCCACCCGCGCTGTCAATAGCCCCTAACTCATTGAGCAGCGCCATACCATCGGCAATGGCCTTCTTTGAAGGCGGGTCGACAAAAGGGAAGACCTCTATGGCACGCAGGCGCAGCGCCTTCATCTGGAGAATGACTGAGGCGAGCGAACTGCGATGAATCTCTGGATCGGCATGCACCGGCCGCGAGTGAAAGTCTTCTTCACTATAAAGACGAATGCAGATGCCCTCAGACAGCCGGCCGGCACGGCCCGCCCGCTGCTGGGCCTGGGCCTGGCTAACAGGCTCAATCTGCAACTGCTCTACCTTCCCCTTATAGCGGTACCGCTTCACCCGTGCGAGACCGGCATCCACTACATAGCGAATGCCCGGTACGGTAATCGATGTCTCGGCCAGGTTGGTGGAGAGCACCACACGGCGGCCCTCTGCCGGGCGAAAGATACGGTCCTGGTCTGCCTGGGTCAGGCGCGAAAAAAGGGGCAAGGCCTCCACACTCTGGCGCCGACCATGGCCCGAGACTGGGCGAAGCCGATCGGCCAAGGCATCGGCCGTGGCGCGAATCTCCCGCTCGCCTGGCAGGAATACCAAGACGTCGGCCGGGCCCATGCCCACCGGCTCTGCGAGCGCTGCCGTAATGCCAGTGACCACCCGATCAATGAGGTCGTCATCGTCCTTCTCGGGCGGCTGGTAGCGTATCGCTACGGGATACAACCGGCCCGAGACCTCGAGAATGGGTGCGTTGAAAAAATGCCGGGAGAACTTCTCCGCATCGAGTGTGGCCGAGGTGATGATGAGCTTGAGCCTCGGGCGCTGCGAGAGCAGGTTGTGTAGATAGCCCAACAAGAAATCGATGTTCAGGCTGCGTTCGTGGGCCTCATCGATAATGATCAGGTCGTAGGCCTCAAGCCTGGGATCGGTCTGGGTCTCGGCAAGCAGCATGCCATCGGTGAGCAGCTTAATCGGCACTCCGGGCTGCGCCTGGTCGTTAAACCGAATCTTGTAGCCCACCCGAGCGCCAGGCATGCGCCCGCAGTCCGACTGTATTTCTTGGGCAATGCGCCGGGCCACCGACACGGCGGCCAGCCTGCGCGGCTGGGTGTGGCCAATCGACTTGCCCTTGGCCCCAAAGCCACAGGCCAGGGCGATCTTGGGCAGCTGGGTGGTCTTGCCCGAGCCCGTCTCCCCACAGAGAATCAACACCTGATGGGCCAGCAGGGCCTGCGCGATTTCCTGCCACCGGGCAGAGACAGGAAGGTCATCGGGAAAATCGAGCCCCAAGGCCGTCGCCCGGTTCTGCAGGGCCTCGGGCGTAAGGGTAGCGGGCGCAGTCACGCCGGCATTATAGGAGCTCGCTTGCATGCGAACCCGTCAGCCCCTATTGTGTGCGCACCATGACAAGTTCGACCCCTGATTTCGTTGCCTGGCTGCGCAATGTCGCACCCTATATTCACGCCTTTCGGAACAAGACCTTTGTGCTGGCGGTGCCCGGTGAGCTTGCTGCCGAGGGCCATCTTGAGTCGCTGGTGCATGACGTTGCACTGCTGCAGGCGATGGGCATGCGCATCGTTCTGGCCTATGGTTCCCGGCCGCAGGTGCAGGAGCAGCTGCGCCTGCGCCAGATCGAGGAACGCTACAGCCAGGGGCTACGAATCACCGACCGGGCGGCGCTTGAGTGCGCCAAGGAGGCGGCGGGTGAGCTGCGTCTGGATATTGAGGCAGCCTTCTCTGCGGGGCTACCAAACACACCTATGGGCAATTCCCGTATTCGGTTAATGAGCGGCAACTTTGTCACGGCAAGGCCGGTGGGCATCGTCGATGGTATCGACTACCAGCTCACAGGCCTAGTGCGCAAGATTGAGGCCGACTCGATACAACTGGCTTTGAACAGCGGTTTTATTGTGCTGGTGCCACCCCTGGGGTTCTCGCCCACAGGCGAGGCCTTTAACCTCAGCCTCGAAGATGTTGCAGCAAGTATGGCCGTGGCGCTTGATGCCGATAAGCTGATCTATCTCGTCACCGATGAGGGCCTGCCGCGCGACGGTGAAGCCTCGCTAGTCGAGGTCTCAGAGCAGCAGGCCGAGCAGCTGCTTGCCATTGGCGCGCTCACCGAAGAGGCCGGGTTCACGCTGCAGCATGCCCTGCGCGCCTGCCGTGGCGGCGTCGAGCGGGCGCACCTGGTGCCCTATTCGGCCGATGGCGCCCTGCTGCTCGAACTCTTCACCCACGATGGGGTGGGGGTGATGCTTGTGGAAGAAACCCTGGAGGCACTGCGGCCTGCCACACCCGACGATGTGGCCGCGATCGTGTCATTGCTGGAGCCGCTAGAGGCCGACGGCACCTTGGTGCCGCGTGGCCGGGCGCAGATCGAACGCGACATTGACCGGTTTACGGTGATTGAACACGACGGCGTCATCTTTGGATGCGCGGCGCTCTACACCTTCGGCCGCTCCCCCATGGGCGAACTGGCCTGCCTCATGGTGCGCAGTGACACCCGCGAGAAGGGCGATGGTGAGCGGCTGCTCAAAAGCATTGAGCACCAGGCCCGGCAGGCAGGGCTAAGACAGCTCTTTGTGCTCACCACCCGCACTACCCACTGGTTCCTGAAACGCGGCTTTAAGCCCACCGAGCTCGAGACCCTTCCCGCCGACCGGCAGGCTGCCTACAACCCGCTGCGTCGGTCGCAGGTTTTGGTAAAGGCGCTCTAGCCCTCCATTGGCGAGCCTTCGCTAGGCAGACGCCTCATACCCCAGGGAATGGGAAATCTGCTGTGCAGTCTGGCGGAGCGCTGCCACCCAGCCATCGTTGGCCCTGTCTGCAGGGGCGGAAATAGAGAGCCCAGCAACAATCCGGCCGGCATCGTCCCGAATCGCCGCCGCGATGCACCGCACCCCGAGTTCGAGCTCCTCGTTGTCGCGGGCAAAGCCCTGCCGCCGCACCTCTTCGAGCTCACGCTCCAGCCGCGGTATTTCGGTAATGCTATTGCGGGTCTGCCCGGCAAGTCCGGTCCGCATGCCGTAGGAGCGCACTGCCCGGGAGTCGTCTGCGGCCAGAAAGAGCTTGCCCGACGAGGTGAGGTGCAGAGCGGCACGCCCCCCAATGGCCCGAACCACCTGCATGCCCGATCGCTCACTCACGGCACGTTCCACATAGACGATCTCATCGGCCTGTCGCACGGCCAGGTTGATGGTTTCGCCTGTTAGCTTATGCAGGTCACGCATCGGTCCTGCCGCAGCGTCGCGGACATTAAGCCGCGCCTTGACCAGGTTGCCGAGTTCAAGCAGCCGCATGCCGAGCTGGTAAAGCCCGGGCTCGGTGCGATCGACCATTCGGGCCAGTACCAGGTCGTTGAGAATCCGATGGGCCGTTGACGGATGCAGTGCGGTGACCTTGGCAAGTTCCTTGAGTGACACCGGCTCAGAGTGCCGGGCCAGGGCGTCAAGGAGCTGGTTCATGCGCGCGATAACTTGAATCGCGGGCTTGGGCGGCACGACGGAGGGAGCAGGGTAGCGCATGGGATTCAGGCCGAAAACGAAATAGAAATGATATTTCGTCTCATGAAATGGCAAAATGCAAGTGTTATTCAGGAAAAATTCCTTATGGCTGCAGAAACCCTGCCCCGCGTTCCCCGTGTTGCCCTCTATGTCACCTGCCTGGTGGACCTGATGCGTCCCGAGATTGGCTTTGCCGCCATTAAGCTTTTGGAGTTTGGCGGCTGTGAGGTGATCGTGCCTCCGGACCAGACCTGCTGCGGGCAGCCGGCCTACAACTCGGGCGATCGGCGCACGGCCCATCGTCTGGCCGAGCGGGTTTTGGCGCAGCTCGAGGGCTACGACTATGTGGTGATTCCCTCGGGGTCCTGTGCCGGCATGATCAAGGTGCACTATGCCGACTTGTTCTCCGACGACCCAGGCCTAAAGCAGCGACTGACGGACATCTCTTCGCGAATCTACGAGCTCACCGATTTCCTCCATTCGGTCTTACACCTCGAAAACCTGCCTGGCCGCTCGGCAGGCTGTGTTACCTATCACGATAGCTGTAGCGGCCTGCGCGAACTGGGGGTCTGTGATCAGCCCCGGGCCTTGCTACAAAAACTGCCAGGCTTAGAGGTGCGCGAGATGAAAGACGCCCGGGCATGCTGCGGCTTTGGCGGCACCTTCTCGCTGAAATATGCCGATGTCGCCTCGGCTATCGTGGATGAGAAGATTGGAAATATTCAGGCCACGGGCGCCCAGGCGGTAGTGCTGGGCGACCTGGGCTGTATGCTTAATATTGAGGGCCGCCTGCGCCGCCTGGGGGACCACAAGACCCAGGTGCTGCATGTGGCGCAGGTGCTCGCCGGAGAGGTCTCTTAATGCAGGTTCAATCGATGCACTTTCAGGCCAGGGCCGGCCAGAAGCTGGCAGACAGTCGTCTGCAGAAAAACTTAAAGCGCCTTTCCGAAAAGTTTGTCACCGCCCGCAGCCAGGCCATGACCGAGATCGACTTTGAGGCAACCCGGGAGGCCGCCGTCGAGCGACGTAACCGGGCCATTGACAACCTGGACATCTGGCTTGAGCTCTTTGAAAAAAAGGCCACCGAGCAGGGTGCGAAGGTGCTGTTTGCCGAAAATGCCGCTCAGGCCTCGGAACTCGTGGTGCAGATCGCCAAGAAGCACAAGGTAAAAACCGTTACCAAGTCCAAGTCGATGGTCTCTGAGGAAATGGCCTTGAATGAGGCCTTGCGTCAGGCTGGCGTTGAGCCGGTAGAGACCGACCTTGGCGAGTACATTCTGCAGATCAATGACAACGAGGCGCCGAGCCACATCATTGCCCCGGTCATTCACAAAGACAAAGAAGAGATCTCCGATCTCTTTGCCCGTGTCCACGAGAAGCCACGACTCACCGACATTCCGCAGCTTGCCCGTGAGGCCAGAGAGCAGCTCAGGCCGAAGTTTCTCAAGGCCGAGATGGGCGTTACTGGCGGCAACTTTGTCATTGCCGAGACCGGCTCTGTGGCCCTGGTTACCAATGAGGGCAATGAGGGGATGTGCACCATTCTGCCCCGGGTGCATGTGGTTGTTACCGGTATCGAAAAGGTGCTGCCCACGCTCGAAGACTTCGCCACGATGGCCCGTCTGCTCACCCGCTCGGCCACGGGACAGTCGATCTCTAACTATGTTTCTTTGCTTACTGGCACGAAGGCAAAGGGTGAACCTGATGGGCCAAGCTATCTTTATTTTGTGCTCGTCGATGGCGGTCGCACCGGCCTGCTCGGCAGTGAGTTTCAAGAAATGCTGCGCTGTATCCGTTGCGGCGCCTGTATGAACCACTGCCCGGTGTATCAAAAGATTGGCGGCCATGCCTATGGCTGGGTCTACCCAGGGCCTATGGGCTCGGTTCTCACGCCTTCCTACGCGGGGCTGGAAAATGCCCTCGACCTTCCCCAGGCAGCCACCCTCTGTGGGGAATGCCATGTTGTCTGTCCGGTCAATATTCCTTTGCCAGACCTGCTGCGTAAGCTGCGAGAGCGCCAGTTCGATCGTCACCTGCGCCCGCTGTCGGAGCGCTGGGCGCTCTGGGCCTGGGGCTTCTCGGCCCTGCGGCCCAATTTCTATCGGCTGGTGTCGGGCCTGGCCAGTCGTGCGCTACGAATCTGGGCCGGAAGGTCAGGGCGTATCTCCAGCCTGCCGCTGGCCGGCGGCTGGACGCGGTATCGCGACATGACCGCCCCCACCGGAAAAACTTTTACCGAACGCTATGCCGACTGGCAGGCCCGAAAGGCATTTACCAGGTCTGCAACCAGTGCTGGCCCTCGGTAGATAAGGCCCGTGTAGACCTGAACCAGGTCGGCGCCTGCGCGCGCCTTTTCAATACCATCCTGGGCGCTGAGTATGCCGCCCACCCCAATCAGGGCGGTATCGGGTCCGAGTAACTGGCGCATCTGGGCCAGCACCCGGGTAGATTTTTCCGACAGAGGCCCACCCGAGAGTCCGCCTGTCTCCTGAGCGCCTGGAAGGCCCTCCACGGCCGTTCTATCCCGCGTGGTGTTGGTGGCAATCAGGCCTTCAATCTCGTGGCTGCGTATCAGTTGGGCTATCGACTCGAGCTGCGGCTCTGTGAGGTCTGGGGCAATCTTCAGAAACAGGGGCACGCGTTTCTGGTGGATTGCTTGAAGCCGCCCCTGGGTTCGTTTCAGGGCTGTGAGCAGGCCAGCAAGGGCCTGTTCGGACTGCAGGTCACGCAGGTTTTTGGTATTGGGCGAAGAGATATTGATCGTGACATAGTCTGCCCAGGGGTAGACCGCCTCTAAGCCCGTCTGGTAGTCGTCAATGGCACGGTCGATTGGCGTATCGGCATTCTTGCCTATGTTGAGCCCGAGCACCCCGCGACGATTTTTCACCCACTGTGACCGCGAAACGTTGCGCAGGAAGGCCTCAAGCCCCAGGTTATTAAATCCCAGTCGGTTAATCAGGGCCTGGGCTGCAGCTAGCCGAAACATCCGGGGTCGTGGGTTGCCCGGCTGGGGGCGCGGGGTCACGGTACCCACTTCCAAAAAACCAAATCCCATGCGGCCCAGGGCATCCAGATAGACGGCATTTTTATCTAGCCCAGCTGCCAGCCCGATGGGGTTTGGAAAGACCAGGCCCGCCACGGTGCGGGCCCCACCCTCTAGGGGGGCGCTGGGCGGCATTAGTACGCCTGCCCCCCGGTGGACGACCGATAGCACCGCCATGGCCAGGTGATGGGCTCGTTCAGGGTCTAGGGAAAAAAGCAGGGGTCGGACCGCGGGATAGGCGGACCAGATCGCGCTGCTCTGGCTCATGCCGGGCGAAAGACCTCGGGCGGGGGTACCGGCTGCCAGCGTCCTTGAATGAGAACCTCGGCCGGCCGAAAGCCAGACTTGTAGGACATCTTGGGGCTCTGGGCGATCCAGTATCCCAGGTAGACATAGGGCAGCCCTTTGGCCTGGCAGTCAAGAATCTGCCAGAGCACCCCGTAGGTGCCATAGGATGCCCGAGGGTCTTCGGGATCGTAAAAGGTATAGACCGCAGAGAACCCATCGGGCAGACGGTCGATAATGGAGATCATGGCCAGGCTGCGGTCCGGTCGGCGAAAAGCCAGAAGCTGGGTTTCCACCCGGCTTTGCAAGAGAAACTGGGCATACTGCTCGCGGCTGTCCTGGTCCATGCCCCCGCCTGCATGGCGCGAAGACTGGTAGCGCTGGTAGAGCTGATAGTGCTCATCCCGAAAGGCCAGAGGCTCCTCGGAGACCGATAGCAGAGCCCCAAGGCGCTGCGCGACGCGCCGCTGAGACCGGCTGGGCGCGAACTTATCTACTGGAATACGCAAGGGAACGCAGGCCTTACAGCCATCGCAGTAGGGCCGGTAGGCAAAGGCGCCGCTGCGGCGAAAGCCCATTTGCACCAGGTCGCCATAGACCTCGGGCGTAATTAAATGGTTGGGGGTTGCTACCTGCGAGCGGGCTTTACGCCCGCCCAGGTAGCTGCAGGGATAGGGTGCCGTCACATAGAACTGCAGTGCGGCAACGGGTAGGTCACGAAGACTGGCCATGCGCAAGCATACCTATGTTTAGGTCACAGGGGTCAATAGGCCAGGGCAGTGCGGGGTAGCCTGTCTGCAGCCGAAGGTGATCGACAAAGCTGCCGCGGCCGATCGGTCGCGCGCCCAGGCTCTGCAGGTGGCTGGTCTGCTGCTGGCAGTCGATTACCATCGGTGCCGCTGCATTGTCCCAGCGGGTAAGCCAGCGCACCAGGGCCGCCAGGCAGATCTTTGAGGCATTGGGCATGCGGCTGAACATGCTCTCCCCATAGACCATTCTCCCCAGGCTAACCAGGTAAAGCCCGCCAACAAGTCTGCCGTCTTGCCAGAGCTCCAGGCTATGGGCGATGCCCTGGGCATGCAGCTCCCGATAGCCCTGCACAATAGGCGGGGTAATCCAGCTGCCCGACTGGCCCGGTCTTGGGGCAGCGCAGGCCTGCATCACCTCGGTAAAGGCCTGGTCGCAGGTGAGAAGACACCCCACGCGATGGGCTTTTACAGCCGCCTGGCGCAGCGACCGGTGCAGCCTGAATTCCGATACAAACAAGACCATCCGTGGGTCAGGGCTCCACCAGAGCAGGGGCTCACCGGGGCCGGACCAGGGAAAAATTCCCTGCCGATAGGCCCGGTACAGCATCTCGCTGGTAAGGCCTTCGCTGGCGGCCAGAAGGCCATTGGCGCCAGTGTCCTCGGTGAGGGCCTGGGACAGAGGCGGGAAGGAGTCATGGGCCTCAAGCCAGGCCAGGCGCGGCGTTGTCGGTGGCAGCATCGAGCAATAGTGGCGCTAGCGGAAGCCTTGGGGGATATGCGCGCCGTGCTTTTGCACGCGGCTAACGAAGGGTCTGGGTATGCACCCGGAAGGCGCCCTGCTGCCGATCCTTAAAAAACCGCTCCAGGCTTCCGCGCACAGACCGGAAGGCGAGCAGGTCCCAGGGGACTTCCTGCTCGGTAAAAAGCCGCGCCTCGAGGGTCTCCGGTCCGGGGTCTATTGACTCGGAGACCATTTCGGCAAGAAAGAAGATGTGCACCTGGTTGGCCTGCACCACATCGAAGACAGAAAAAAGTGGGCCGAGAGTGACTGCGGCGCCTGCCTCTTCCTGGGTCTCGCGCAGGGCCCCTTCTTCAGTAGACTCACCGAGCTCCATAAAGCCCGCCGGGAGCGTCCAGAGCCCGTATCGAGGCTCTATGGCCCGCCTGCAGAGCAGCACCTTTTCGCTCCAGGTGGGAAGCGTACCGACAACCATCTTGGGGTTTTCGTAAAACACCGTGGCGCAGCGGGTGCAGACATCCCGCAGCCGGTTGTCGTCTGTCGGAATAATACGGGCGGTAGGGGCAGCGCATTGGGAACAGAAGATCATGTAGAATTGTAGATCTTCTTACGGCGCGGGGTGGAGCAGTCTGGCAGCTCGTCGGGCTCATAACCCGAAGGTCGTAGGTTCAAATCCTACCCCCGCTACCAATAACGCCCTGATCCTCAAGGCGCTTTTAAATCCCCCCGAGAGTTTTAGCAGTAGGGCCTAGAGGTTATCGCAAATTTAATACTGGTTCTACACTTCTATCCAGTAGCCAGATTCTCGCTGATGTCGAATTGCCAGACTCAGCACGATATCGGATGCCTCTTCATATGTGTAGAGGGCCACATAGCCAGTGCGACCACGCGAAATGATCAATTCACGATAGCCATATTCAACCGGGCGACCAATTAGTGGATGACGCTTCAACACCGAGACAGCATCAATAATCAAATCTGCTGTCTCAATGGCAGCAGTCACGTCGGTTTCGCGCAGGAAGTCAGTCAGCGTCTCCAGATCGCGACCGGCCTCTTCCGCAAATTTCAGCTTCGCCAAGACTTCAACCTCGGTTTGCTGGTTTCCTTGCCAGCTACACGCGCTTTGATGTAATGGCCAAACGCATCGCCATCGTAGCTCTTGCCCGTAGCAAGAAAGTTCTCGTGGGCAGCTTTGGCATCCGCCAGAAAACTCGACCGCTGCTCTGCCGCCCGTGTGGCTATTTCGATAGCCTGAACCATGAATGCATGCGGGGTCATGCCATGGTGCTGCGCAACTGCCGCTGCCCGCTGCTTGAGCGCATCATGGAGCTTTAACGATGTAGTGGACACGATAATCTCCTTTACGCAGTAGTGTCACCATAGTAACACCTGTAGATCAAGACGTTCTCACTTGGATTCTCTGCGATTGGTCTAGTGGGCTTGTATTCAGTCTCTGGCAACAGGCGTTTGGGCCTCGCCTGACGCTTGCTAGTCGGTACTAACGCCCGGTGGGCTCCAGTCTCAATAAACGTCCATCGGTGCTGTCGTCTGTCAGCAGATACACCAGCCCATCGGAGCCCACTCGCACGTCGCGTATGCGGCCCACCTCTTGGGTGAGTAACCTTTCCTCCGCAACGACGCGATTGCCGTTGAGCTGCAGCCGCACTAGGGTCTGCTCGCGCAGCGCGCCAATGAGCAGGCTGCCCCGCCAGGCGGGAAAGGCATCGCTGTCGTAGAAGGCCAGCCCCGAGGGTGCAATCGACGGAACCCAGACATGCAAGGGCTGTTCGAGTCCCGCCTTCTCTGTGCCCTCGCCGATGCGGGTTCCCGTAACGTAGTTCACGCCATAGGTAATGCTGGGCCAGCCATAGTTTCTGCCAGCACGGACAATATTGAGTTCGTCGCCGCCCTGGGGCCCGTGCTCATGGGCCCAGAGCTCGCCCGTGCCTGGGTGGAGCACGGCACCTTGGATGTTGCGGTGGCCCCGGCTAAAGACCTCCGAGGGGATGTCTGGCTGGTTTACGAAGGGGTTGTCCTGCGGAATCCGGCCGTCCTCATGCAGACGCACCACGGTTCCGGCATGGTCATTGGGCTTTTGGGCTCGATCCTCCTCCCCGCGGTCTCCCAGGGTGAGGTAGACATAGCCCTTGCCATCGAGCACGATTCGGCCTCCAAAATGTCGGCCCCCCCGCGATCTTGGGTGCATGCTAAACAGCCGCTCTATGTCAACCAGGCTTCCTGCGGCAAGCCGGCCACGAATTAAGGCTGTGCTGCTTGCGGCCATCCGGCCGGGCATTGGCGCCTCGGCAAAGGACAGATAGATCCAGCCGTTCTGTCGGTAACGGGGGTGGATGGCGAGGTCGAAGAGCCCACCCTGTCCGCTGGCGGTGACCCCAGGCAGGCCCTTTATGGGGCTGGGGTCAAGGCTAAAGTCTTTGGATATCAGCAGCAGCCGACCGGCACGCTCGGTGACCAAAAGTTCGCCCGAAGGAAGCCAGGCAACCGACCAGGGGTTAGACAGCCCTTTGACCAGCGTACGCACGGTAAAGCCCTTGCTGCGCGACTCTCGGGCAAGGTCTTTGGAGAAGCTCGGCCCCCCCGAACGGCCCGTCTGCCCCGGGGCAGAGGCGGCGGGCCAGAAGCCCGTTAGTCCCGCCCCAGACATCCATCGCAGGGACTCGCGCCGGCCCTGACTTACACTGCCCTTGGGATGCTCTGCGGTGTGTTGAGCGCCTTTCGCCACGGTAAGGCTCGTTGCGAGCTACCCAAGGGATTCGGAAAGATGCACCAGGGTCTGCCCTCTGGCCCGCGCGGCTGTCTGTTGATGCCATGCCGGACGGCGCCAGCAGTTAAACCCGTGGTCCACGCCAGGATGCACCAGGATGCGCACGTTATCTCTGCCTGCAAGTGCCTGGCGGGTCTTCTCCACGGCGGCGGCAGTGATGTAGCTGTCTTTTTCGGCGAAATGAAAGAGCAGGGGGCAAGAGATATCGGCCACCAGGTGCAGCCTCTGGTCAATGCCGCCGCCGTAGTAACAGACAGCGGTATCCACCCCGGCCCGCGCGGCGGCAACGAAGGAGAGCATACCGCCCATGCAGAATCCCACCGAGCCCACCCGGCCGGTGCAGGAGTCTTCATGGCGCAGCGCCTCAACTGCCCGCTGCATGTCCGTGGCCGCGAGGTCTACGTTGAGCGTTGAGAGCAGAGAAAGCCCCCGGGCGAAGCCCTCAGTGTCGTAGGCCAGGTCTACTCGGGGCGAGTCGCGCCAGAAGATATCGGGTGCGATTACGACAAAGCCATCGGCCGCGTACTGGCGTGCCACGGCCTGAACATGCTCGTTGACACCGAAAATTTCTTGAATGAGCAGCAACCCCGGGCCGCGGCCCGTTTCGGGCTGGCAGACATAAGCGTCAAAGCTGCGCCCGTTGGCGCTGGGAACGGAAATCCATTTACTGGTCATAGAAAAACCCCCCCTATCGGGTCCTATATTGACATGATCTCGACCCTGTGTGGCAATAGCCCGAGAATAGCCTCGGCCTCGCGGATGCTGCCTGGCGTATATTGCAATGCGATACCTCTCACTCAAACTGTCTCGTGATTCCCCCCCTTTCTCCCCTGCCGCCTTCAGCAAGTTCAGTCAGCTCGGACACTGCCACTGCCATAACGGGTATGCACCAGTCTTCGGGATGGCGGCTTGCCACGGCCTGGCGGCTTGCCCTCAGAGACATTCGCTCCGGTGCCCTGTCGCTCATGATCCTGGCGATCGTGGTCTCCGTCACGGCGGTCAGTGCGGTGGGAATCCTGGCCAAGCGTGTCGAGCAGGCCCTCTTACAAGACGCCCAGGCAAGTCTTGGCGCTGACAGGCTTCTGGTATCGGACCGGACTCTTCCCGCGCACTGGCGGGACACCGCCGAGTCCCTGGGTATTCGGGCCGTTGCGGGAAGCCAGTTTCCGAGCATGGTGCTTGCCGGAGATCGGGGCCAGCTGGTGGCAGTAAAAACGGTGGAAGAGGGCTATCCGTTGCGCGGCCGTCTTGAAATTCAGACCGCTGCCGGTCTCGCGGTTAACCCGGCAGTGCAGCCTGGCCATGTCTTTATCGACCCCAGTCTTGCCGCGCGACTCGATATTGGAATTGGCGATACCTTGCAGCTGGGCCAGGCGAAGCTGCGGGTGCAGGGGCTTATCCTGCTAGAGCCCGATCGGGGAATGAACTTTGTCAACCTCTCGCCCCGGGTGATCGCTCACCATAGCGATCTTCCGGCCACTGGGCTCGACACCACCGGGAGCCGGGTGCGTTATCGGCTCTGGCTTGGCTCTGACGACCCCAGCCGCTTGTACACCTTTGACCGGCAGATCCTCCCCGGGCTGGGCGCTGGCCAGCGCTTTGAGACCATCGACAACGCCCGGCCGGAGCTGCGCAATGCCCTCGACCGGGCCAATGGGTTTCTCTCGCTCACCGGTATGGTGGCCATGCTTACGGCCTGTGCCGCGATGGCACTGGCGGCGCGCCGTCTGGGCGGGCTCTATCGGCCTCGGCTTGCGGTGATGAAGGTGATGGGCGCCTCGGGCAGCCAGTTGCGTGGCTACTGGGCCTTGGCGCTTGGTGTCATGGTCTTGGGGGCGGCCACGGCGGGCCTCTTGCTGGGCTATCTGGTGCAACTGGGGCTTGCCTCGGCCCTGCTGTCGATGATGCAGGTTGCTCTGCCTCCCATGCCCGCGCTGCCCTGGCAGCCTCTGCTGCAGGGGCTGGCCCTGTCCTTTGGCATGACCCTGGTATTTGCCTGGCCTGCCGTGCTGCAGGCGGTGCGGGTTCCGGCAATGACCAGTCTGCGCGACCTTGCAGAGGCCTCCGTACCGAGACGCGTCATTTCCTGGGGTCCCCGGCTGTCGCGGTTTCTGGCTTTCTGGGTTGGAATGGCGGGCCTGCTCTGGCTGGGCAGCCAAGACTTCGGCCTTGCGGTGCTGGTAACGGCGGGGTTTGCCCTGATTGGGCTCGTTGTCTTTGGCCTGTTACTGCTGATCTTTAAGGGGGTGGGCAAACTGCTCTCCGCATCCAAGGGCCTGCCCTGGGCCTTCGTGAGTCTTCGTCGGGCTCTTCTGCGGCGCACCGCAGGACTGTCGGCACAGGTGCTGGGGCTGGGCATGGCACTGTCTGCGCTTATGCTTCTGGCCTTCGTCCGCACCGACCTGGTCAATGCCTGGGACCGCAGCCTGCCCCCGGACGCGCCCAATCGCTTCCTGATCAATATCGTCCCTGGTCAGCAGGATGGGGTGGCGAGGATTCTCTCTGAGGAGGGTGTTCCCGATGCCGTGCTCTATCCCATGGTGCGCGGGCGACTGGTGGGTATCAACAACCGCGAGGTCTCGCCTGAGTCGTATTCCGACGAACGCGCCCAGCGGCTGGTGGACCGGGAAATGAACCTGTCGTATGCGCGTGACCTGCCCGCGCACAATCGCATCGCGCGCGGTCTGCCTCTGAACCCTGCAGGCCAGGAGGTCTCAGTGGAAGAGGGTATTGCGGCCACCCTGGGCATTCGGATGAACGATCGCCTGGTCTTTGACATCTCCGGTGAGCGGGTGGCCATGCAGGTTACTAGTCTGCGGGCCCTGCGCTGGGATTCCATGCAGGCCAACTTTTTTATGATCGCAAGCCCTGCAGTGCTGCAGGACCTTCCTCAGACCTTTATCACCTCTTTTTACCTGCCCAAGGGGCAAGGGGTCAACCTCGAGCGCAGGCTACTCAGCCTGTATCCTGGCTTAAGCCTGATCGATCTCGATAGCCTGATTGCCCAGATCAGAAGAATTCTGGGCCAGGTAATCGCCGCGGTGCAGTCACTTTTTGTCTTTAGTCTCATAGCGGGCGCGTTGGTTCTCTGGGCGGCCTTGGTGGCCACCCGTGAAGAGCGGCTGCGTGAGGCGGCGCTGCTGCGGGCCTTTGGCGCCAGCCGGGCGCAGCTGGTGCGGGCGCAGATGCTCGAACTTGCCTTTGTCGGGGCGCTGGCTGGGCTTGCCTCTGCGGCGCTTGCCCAGGGCCTTGGCGGCATTGTGGCTGAGCAGATCTTTAGCCTACCCGTACCGTTTCGGTTTCTCCCGCTTTTCTGGGGGTCGGTGATTGGGGCGGTTATCTGCATGGCCTCTGGCTGGCTGGCCCTACGCAGTGTGCTTAATAGCCCTGCGGTGGCCGCGCTGCGGAATAATTTGTAGCAATTGCAATTCGGGGACAGTTTAATGCTTAAAGTGTCCCCGAGTTTATACCTCAATCAAAAGTATGTGCATTCCCTTGCGGCCATTGCCTTTGACGCCGGTCAGGCCATCATGCAGGTCTACGACCAACCCGAGTTGTTAAGGGTGGAAAACAAGGCTGACGGTTCTCCGATAACCCTGGCCGACCTTTGTGCCAACCAGATCATTGTTAACGGCCTGGCAGAACTCTCTCCCGAGATTCCTGTTCTGTCAGAGGAGTCGCCCTGGCAGGGTGGTGGGGCCGCAACCTACTGGGCGGTCGACCCTCTCGACGGCACCAAGGAGTTCATCAAGAGAAATGGCGAGTTCACGGTAAATATCGCCCTGGTTATTAAAGGAGTGGCACGACTGGGCGTGATTGGTGCCCCGGCCCTTGGAACCATCTGGGCGGGAATCCGTGGAGATGACCGAGATCTCGCCGGGCAAGATCCAGACAGAGTAGCGCCGGTAGGGGCTCGCTCCTGGTTCGGTCGTCTGCAGAGGCCTAAAGAAGGATCTGGTGGGGAATCCGCTAAAGAATCTGGTGATTCTCCCTCCGAACGCCTAGGCCCTTGGGCCGAGTTGCCCATTCTGCCCAGAGGCGCCATGACCTCCACCTTGACCGCGCTCCATGCCTTCTGGCAGGCAGACGAGGGTAAGCCGATCCGGGTCCTTGGTTCCCGCTCCCATGCGGGTGAAGATTTTCCCGACTGGTTGAATCCCTATCTAGCGCGCGCGAGGCCGAAAGCCTGTGGCTCGTCGTTAAAGTTCTGCCTGATTGCCCAGGGCGATGCGGACCTCTATGTGCGCATGGGCCCCACCTGCATCTGGGATACCGCAGCAGGCCATGCGATTCTGTCTGCTGCGGGCGGTTATGTGGTTCATGCAGATACTCGCAGAGAACTCACCTATCCCGATCCTCAGGCAGTGTTGAATCCCGCCTTTGCCGCATACCGGCCGCAGCAGCGCTAGTAGTAACCCTTGGCTATTTATCACGAAGTGAAATCGTTTTTTCACAATGTGATATGTTATGCTGCTAAGCAGCACTATAAATTTCCATCCCGCTGATTTTAATTTCATATTACAAAATAACAGTCGTTAAGTATTGATTTTACTGAAGTAAAAATATTGTCTTTTTTTTATCTAGACCTGATGCAAAGCAGCAGTTTTCCCTAGCATGGGGACGCGACAAATTTTTCTTTTCACCCTTTTTTCATTTTTACCTTTGAAGGAGTTCTTTCATGACCACACGTGAGCAAGAAGCGCAGAAACTGCAGAAAGACTGGACCGAAAACCCCCGGTGGCGCGGCATCAAGCGCGGCTATTCCGCCGAAGACGTAATACGTCTGCGCGGTTCTTTGCAGCAGGACCATACCCTGGCAAAGCGCGGGGCAGAGAAGCTTTGGAACCTGGTGAACACAGAGCCGTTTGTTAACAGTCTGGGCGCACTTACGGGTAACCAGGCCATGCAGCAGGCCAAGGCCGGGCTCAAGGCCGTTTATTTGTCGGGCTGGCAGGTGGCCGGTGACGCCAACCTGGCAGGCGAAATGTACCCCGACCAGTCGCTCTATCCCGCCAACTCAGTGCCCATGGTGGTGCGTCGCATTAACAACACCTTCACCCGCGCGGACCAGATCCAGTGGATGGAAGGCAAGAACCCAGGTGAAGAGGGCTATATCGACTATTTCCTGCCCATCGTGGCCGATGCCGAGGCTGGCTTCGGGGGTGTGCTCAATGCCTTTGAACTGATGAAGTCGATGATCGAGGCGGGCGCCGCAGGAGTGCACTTTGAAGACCAGCTTGCTTCTGTGAAGAAGTGTGGGCACATGGGTGGCAAGGTGCTCGTTCCCACGCGTGAGGCGGTAGCCAAGCTCGTGGCAGCCCGCTTTGCGGCCGATGTCATGGGTGTACCCACCGTGCTGCTCGCCCGCACCGATGCCGAGGCCGCTGATCTTGTCACCTCCGATGTCGACGAAAACGACAAGCCCTACCTTACGGGTGAGCGCACGATTGAGGGCTTCTACCGCAGCAACAATGGCCTGGAGCAGGCCATCTCACGCGGTCTGGCCTATGCGCCTTATGCCGACATGATCTGGTGTGAAACCGGCACGCCCGACCTTGCCTATGCCAAGGCCTTTGCCGATGCCATTCATAAGCAGTTCCCGGGCAAGCTTCTGGCCTACAACTGCTCGCCCTCGTTTAACTGGAAGAAGAACCTCGATGACGCCACGATTGCCAAGTTCCAGCGCGAACTCGGGGCCATGGGCTACAAGTTCCAGTTCATAACGCTGGCCGGCTTCCATGCCCTGAACTACTCCATGTTCAACCTAGCCCACGGCTATGCCCGCAACAACATGACGGCCTTTGTGGAACTGCAAGAGGCAGAGTTCGCGGCCGCCGCCAAGGGCTTTACGGCTGTCAAACATCAGCGCGAGGTAGGCACGGGCTACTTCGATGCCGTGACCACCACCATCGAGCGCGAGGCCTCCACGGCGGCGCTCAAAGGCTCTACCGAAGATGAGCAGTTCTTCGACGCGAATGTGACGATGAAGAAGGTGGCGTAGTTCCATGGCGCGGTGGCGCCGGGGGTCGTGGGTTGACCACCGTGCGCCATTGGGCCTGGTGCGAAAGGGGTTCCGGCAACAGGGTTCCCCCCGAAGGAGGCTTTTGCAAAAGGGGGTCTGCCCCTAATGCCCGGGCCAGCCACGGAAGCGCCGCATCGCAGGCTTCTTTTAGGCCATAGGGTGGGTTAATCACCATCAGATGGCTGCCCATGAGCCCCAGGCCATCGGCCTGGGGGGCTGCTACTCTCAGGTCGACCTGCAGCCGTTCTGCCTCCATGACATGGAGCTGTCCTAAAAACCGTTGCAGCTCAAACCGCTGGATCATCGGCATCCAGACCATCACCACGGTGTGCGCCATGCGCTGCAGTATCTCTTTGATACAGGCCCAGGCCTTGGCATAGTCGGTGCGTAGTTCATATGACGGGTCTATGACCACGAGTGCACGCTTTGACACATTGGGCAGCAGCGCCCGAGGCGCCTCAAACCCATTGGCATGATGCGTCTTCACGCGACGGCCAAAGCCACCAAGTGTCTGGCTTAGGTGGCTGAAGTCGCTCGGATGCAGCTCGAAGGCGTGTAAGAGATCTTTGGCACGGAGGTTTTCGGCCAGTAGCAGTGGTGAGCCAGGAATGCGCTCAAGACGCCCGCCGGTGTTGAGCCGCCGTACCTCTTGCAGGTAGCGGTCCACCAAGGGGGGAACGCCATCGCCCTTTTTCTCAAAGAGCGGCAGGATGCCGGTATTGAACTCGCCTCTGCCGCGCATCAGCGGCTCGCCAACCCGGTACTGGCCCGATCCCGCATGGGTGTCGACCACCAGCACCGGGCTGGGTTTCTGCTGCAGGTAGTCGAGGCAGTAGAGCAAGACCGAATGCTTAATCACATCGGCATGGTTTCCTGCATGAAAGGCGTGGCGGTAGGCAAGCATCGCGGTACTCTATCGTGAAACCTCAGTACTCCACGGGCACGGGGTCAAGGCTGCGCCATAAGAGCCAGCTGGCTACGGTGCGATAGGGCCGCCAACGCTCTGCTAGCCGCAGAGCCCTAGCGCGCCGGGCTGCGGGGGTCTCGCCAGGGTGGTGCCTGCGATAGCCGGCAAGCGCGCGGCTGTAGTGCAGGTCTAGTGCCTTTAAGACCCCCAGATCGTCCACTGGAAAGACATCGGGCCGCATCAGGGTAAAGATTAAGAACATCTCCGCTGTCCAGCGGCCGATGCCATGCTGCGCCGTGAGCAGTCCGATCACCTCTTGGTCACTGAGACTTACTAGCCGGTCGTTTAGATCTGAGTTTGCGATAAACCACTGGGCCAGCCCGTGAATGTAGATGCGCTTGCGGGCTGAGAGGCCAACAGACGCAAGCAACGCCGACTGGGAAATTACGGCAGAGGGCGTAATCTCTGGCTGCTGGGGATGGGCGCCGAGAACAGCCGTCATCCTGGCCCAGACCGCATCGGCAGCCTTTACCGAGATCTGCTGGCCCACGATAGAACGCACCAGGGTGGTAAAGGGCGCGCCTCTGCTGCGCAGAGTCTGGGGATGGGCCGCCAGGGCAATCCGGCCCATCACGGGGTCTCTTGCACTCAAAAGGGCAACCGCCTCGTGCCAGTAGCCGGGAATCTGCGCAGCCTGATGGAGTTTTGTGCGTGGCGCCATAGCGCCATGGTTTCATTTCTTGGGCCCGCTCTGCAAATGCGCATCTCCTGTGGTGCTGCTGCCCGTCTGCTGAAAACGGGCCTGACCGACGCACCGACATAAGCCCATTTCTCACGGTTTTAGCGCGCAACTGCGTTAGATAGTGCATCATGCTGATTCGCGCGGCATGGGGCTTTCCTCCCCGTATGGCATAGGCTTTGCATCGTGGGCATCATGAAAGTAACTGACTTGTCTTCCGCAGTTGATGAGCTTTTGCACACCCCCGCGCCGGGACAGCAGGCGCCGCGGAGCCATGGTGAGTCTTACTGGAACTGGCTGCAGTCTCAGCCCGACCAGACCATTGAAAAAGCCCGGCAGGATGCCGACCTGCTGTTTCGCCGTGTGGGCATTACCTTTAATGTCTATGGCGATGAGGCCGGGGCGGAAAGGCTTATTCCCTTCGACCTGATTCCGCGCATTATTCCGGGCGAGGAGTGGCAGCAACTAGAGCGCGGCCTGCGCCAGCGCCTGCGGGCACTCAATGCCTTTATTCAAGATATCTACAGTGAACAGCGCATTCTGGCCCAGAGGATCATTCCGGCCGACCTTATCCTTGGCAATAGTCAATACCGTGCGGTTATGAAGGGTATCAAGATGCCCTTTGATGTCTGGGCCCACATTGGGGGTGTCGATATCGTGCGGGCTGGGGCGGGCGAGTTCTATGTACTCGAAGATAACCTGCGGGTGCCCTCCGGTGTCTCCTACATGATCGAAGACCGCAAGGTCATGATGCGGCTCTTCCCCGAACTCTTTGCCCGCAATAGCGTGGCCCCGGTAGAGCACTATCCCGACCTCTTGCTGCAGCATCTGCGATCGGTGGCGCCTCAGGGCATCGATGATCCTACCGTGGTGGTGCTTACCCCGGGCGTCTACAACAGCGCCTACTTCGAGCATGCCTACCTGGCGCAGCAGATGGGGGTTGAGCTGGTCGAGGGCCAAGACCTGTTTGTGCAGGAAGACCGGGTCTTTGCCAAGACCACCCGGGGGCCTCGGCGCATCGATGTCATCTACCGCCGTATTGATGATGACTTCATCGATCCTGAGGTCTTTCGCGCCGATTCGGTGCTGGGTGTGCCCGGTCTGATGCGGGCAATATTCGAAGGAAGGGTCACCCTGTGCAATGCGGTGGGCACCGGCATTGCCGACGATAAGTCGGTCTATCCCTATGTGCCCGACATGATCCGTTACTACCTGGGCGAAGAGCCTGTGCTGGCCAATGTACCCACCTATCTCTGTCGTCGCCCCGATGAACTGAGCTATGTGCTGGCCCATCTCGATGAGCTGGTGGTGAAAGAGACCCATGGGGCCGGCGGCTTCGGCATGCTTATCGGGCCAAAGGCCAGTAAGGCGCAGATCGAGGAGTTTCGGGCGCGCATCATCGCCTCGCCCCAGACCTACATTGCCCAGCCCACGCTGGCGCTTTCCACCTGCCCCACCTTTGTTGAAGAGGGCATTGCCTCGCGCCATGTAGACCTGCGGCCCTTTGTGCTCAGTGGCAAGGAGATCTCGATGGTGCCCGGGGGCTTAACGCGTGTGGCATTAAAGAAGGGCTCGCTGGTGGTGAACTCCTCGCAAGGGGGCGGAACCAAGGACACCTGGGTGCTTTACCATGCTTAGCCGCCTTGCCGACCACCTCTACTGGATGTCGCGGTATATCGAGCGGGCCGAGAATACCGCGCGCATGCTCGATGTACAGCACCAGGCCAGTATGCTGCCCAGCCCTGCTGCAGACCCCTTTGACCAGTGGCGTGCGGTACTTGAGATCACCGAGCTGCAGCAGCTTTTTTCCCAGCGGTCACTGGCCAACGACGGCGAACGGGTTCTGCGGTTTATGGTCACCGACCCCGAAAACCCTTCAAGCATTTACAGCTGTATTACTGCTGCCCGCGAAAACGCGCGTGCTGTGCGGGTGGCGGTGACCACTGATATCTGGGAAGTGGTCAACACCATGTGGCTCGATATGCGCGCCTTGTTTCGTGACCCCGGCTGGGTGCGTGATCCCAACAAGATTTTTGATTGGGTTAAGACCCAGTCGCACCTCTTTCGGGGCGTGATGATTGGCACGCTGCTCAAAGACGAGGCCTTTTTCTTCTGCCGTATGGGTACTTTTATCGAGCGTGCAGATAACACTGCCCGCATTCTCGATGTGAAGTATGTGGCCCATCGCAACCAGGAAAGCCAGAACCAAGACCGTGGCGACTACTATTTCTGGGCCTCGGTATTGCGGTCTGTCTCTGCCTTTGAGATCTACCGCAAGGTCTACCGTGACGTAATCACCCCCTTGCGTATTGCCGAGCTGCTTATTCAGCGCGGGGATATGCCACGGTCTTTGCTGGCCTGCCTTAACGAGCTAACGATGAACCTGGAGCAGGTGTCGCCAGGCCACGCCGCCCGGGCCCTGCGTATGGCAGGCAGGCTGCGGGCCGACCTGCAGTACCTACTGGTCGATGCCGAGTTCGAATCCCAGATCCACGACTTTCTCACAGGCTTTCTGGTCAAGGTGAACCAACTGGGCCAGGCGATCAGCGAAGAGTTTTTGGTGCCTTTGGCGACTACCGATTAAACTTCAGGGTATGACCTACTGCGTGGCCACCCGCCTTCACGAGGGTATTGTCTTTCTCTCCGACTCCCGCACCAATGCGGGCATGGACCAGATATCCACGTTTCGCAAAATGACAGTCTTTGAGCGGACTGGAGAACGGGTGATTGTGCTGATGAGCGCTGGTAACCTGGCCATTACCCAGAGTGTGCGCGAAATGCTCACCGAGTCATCTGAGGCCGAGTCGCTCTGGTCGGTCTCTACCATGTCAGAGGCAGCGGCTATTGTGGGGGCGGCGGTACGTAAGGTCTACGAGCGCGACCATAAGTCATTAGCAGACTTTGGTATCGACTTTAACTGCAGCTTTCTGGTCGGTGGCCAGATTCAGGGCGAGTCGTGCCGGCTGTTTCATATCTACTCTGCCGGAAATTTTATCGAGGCGGGATCAGACTGCCCGTACTTCCAGATTGGTGAGTCAAAGTACGGCAAGCCGATTCTTGATCGTGTGATCAAGCCCAATACCGACCTAGATGAGGCGGCAAAGTGCCTGCTGATCTCTATGGACTCTACGCTGAAGTCGAATATCTCGGTGGGCATGCCGCTCGACCTGCTTATTTATCGGACCGACGATCTTAAGGTGGCACGGTTTGTCAGCATTACCGACGAAGACCCCTACTTTGCCCATATCCGCTCACGCTGGGGCCAACTGTTGCGTGAGGCATTTCATGAACTGCCACAGCCCGACTGGGCTACCATGCCCACCGAAGGCTCGCGTCCGGTGTTCGAGCGGCAGATTCGGACGCCGGATCAGTAGTAAGGTATTGCCGTAACCCCCTACACCCGTAAATCCCTACTCGGATAGCTACCGCTGCCCTCGGTTAGGATGTCGCAATGCTGATTGTTCTCTCACCCGCCAAAAGCCTCGACTTCGAGTCTCCGTTACCGGCCCTTACCGTTACCGAACCACAGCTCGAAGACCAGGCCTCCGATCTCGCCAAGCTGCTCAAGCCCATGGCTGCCTCGGCCCTTGCCAAGCTCATGGATATTAGCGACGCCCTGGCCGAACGCAATGCGGCCCGGTTCAAGGCCTGGAAGCCTAAGGCGGGGCCCCCGGTGGCGCGGCCCGCGCTGCTGGCCTTCAATGGGGATGTCTACGAGGGCCTCAATGCATCGACGCTTAATGCCAAAGACCTTGCCTGGGCCCAAGACCATATCCGCATTCTTTCTGGGCTGTACGGGGTCTTGCGGCCGCTCGACAGTCTGCAGGCCTATCGGCTCGAGATGGGCACGCGGCTTGCCACCGCCCGCGGCAAAGACCTTTATGCCTTTTGGGGCCATCGCATTACCGATGTCTTAAACGAAGCGATCGCCGCGCAATCCAAAAAATCCAAGCATGCGCCGGTGCTACTCAACCTGGCCTCTGAGGAATACTTTAAGTCGGTGCGGTGTAAGCCCACGCCTGCCACGGCTTCAGATGCTGGCGGCCCCGGTCTGCAGGCCCAGGTGGTAAGCCCGGTGTTCGAAGATGAGAAGAATGGCAGCTTCAAGATCATCAGCTTTTTTGCCAAACGCGCCCGCGGGCTGATGGCCCGGTTTGTAATTGACCACCGCATCGATCGCCCGGAGGCGCTTAAAGATTTCGACCTCGAGGGCTACCTCTACGCCGCCGAGGCTTCTGCCCCCGAGCGGCCGGTCTTCCGCCGTCTTACCAAGGACCAGCCCAAGGCCTAGCAAGGCTGCCAGATGTCTTTCTGGCTTGCCAATTTCGGCTGGTTGAGGCTGTGTTTTCCGTTGCCCGGTATGTCCAATGGGTGCACTCAGCCGGCATGCAGCGGCGGCAGTATCTGTGGCTCGGTCTCCAGCCAGACACCAAAGCGGCTCATCACCGCCTGCTGAATGTCTCGTGCCAGGCCCAATAGATCATGGCCCGAGGCCGTTCCATGGTTCACCAATACCAGGGCATGCCGGTCATAGACCCCGGCCCCGCCCTTGCGGACGCCCTTAAGACCCGCCGCCTCGATTAGCCATCCTGCAGACAGCTTCATGCCATCGGCCTGGGAATAGACAGGAAGCCCCGGGTGCTGCGCCTTGAGGGCAGAGGCTAGGCCTTCCGGTACCACCGGGTTCTTAAAAAAACTGCCCGCATTGGCAAGGTCTTCTGGGTCGGGGAGTTTTTCTCTGCGCAACGAGATGACCGCGTGGGCAATCTGCAAAGGCTGTGGCCTGCCCTGGATTCCCATCTGCCCAAGCCGCTCGGAGAGACCCGCATAGCCGGTGACCACCGGTGACCGGGCCGCTGGCCAGAGAGAAAAATCCACCGCGGTAACAAGAAACCGTGGGGCATTCCAGGGGCCCTGTACCTCGGGCTCTTTAAAAAGGCTATGCCGGTATCCAAACCGGCAGTCGTCACGCGCAAACATCACATGGTCTCGGCTGGCAAAGTCCCAGGCATGCACGGCTTCAATGCGGTCTGCCAGCTCCACACCGTAGGCCCCGATATTCTGAATCGGTGCAGCGCCCACAGTGCCGGGGATAAGCGCCAGGTTTTCCAGGCCTGCCAGTCCCTGTGCGAGCGTCCACATAACAAAGGCATGCCATGACTCGCCGCCCGCGCAGCGGATACGCGTCAGGCCATCTTGCTCTGGTAGGCGAACGATGCCGCGTAGCTGGTTGTGCAGTACTACGGCGTCTAGCGGATGGTCGGCGATCCCCTGCAGCACCAGGTTGCTGCCACCACCGAGAATCACGCGGGGCCTGTCGCCCAACGACTCGGAGATGGCCAGCAGGCCCGAAGACTGGCGCACAGCCACAAGAGACTCGGCATAGGCAGGAAGCCTGAGGGTGTTCAAGGCGGTCAGGCTAATCACGGGTCAGAAATATCGGAGAAGCAGGGGTCTATCCGGCAGACAAGAATGATGCGCTAGGCGGCTGTCGCCATGCCCTGCGAGAGGCGCACATAAATAGGGGCGAGCGGCACTGCCTGGGTAATCTCCACCAGGCCCTCGCGCGCCAGTTCGAGCAGCGCCAGAAAATGCACCACGACCGCGGGGAGGCCCCCGCCCAGCGCCAGCGCCTCTTCAAAGAGGTCGGCGAATTCGACAAAGGCCACCCCTTGCAGCTGCCGTAGGATCTTCGACATGTGTTCCCGTACCGACAGCGCCTCACGGCTGACATGATGATGGGCCACCAGCCGCGCCCGTCGCATCAGATCGCGCCAGGCGGACTGCAGGTCGATGGCGCTCACCTGGGGCAGTCGCGCAATAGACTGGTCGATCACCACCTGCGCAGCCACAATCTCACGACCAACCTGGGGAATGGCATCGATTTTTTCGGCTGCCAGCTTTATCTTCTCGTACTCCAGAAGCCGTCGCACCAGCTCGGCGCGCGGGTCTTCGGGCTCTGGTTCGCCGTCTCTGGGGCGCACCGGCAGCAGCATGCGCGACTTGATCTCGATGAGCATCGCGGCCATCAAGAGATACTCTGCTGCGAGCTCCAGGTTGTGGTTACGCACCTCATCAATGTATGTCAGGTACTGGCGCGTCACCTCGACCATGGGGATGTCGAGAATATTGAAGTTCTGCCGACGAATCAGATAGAGCAGAAGGTCGAGCGGGCCTTCGAAGGCCTCGAGAATCACCTCCAGTGCATCGGGTGGAATGTAGAGGTCTCGGGGAAGATCGATCAAGGGCTCGCCATAGAGGCGGGCCACTGCCGATGGAATGACTCCTTCAGCCGTTGTGATAGACATAGGGCTTCTGAGGCACGCGCATTTTGTTTCGGCGCTGCTGCTCTTCCAGACTGATTGGGGGCTTGTCCCATAGACGCAGTCGCCCCTCAACCTGCGCCGCTTCGAGCTCGGGCCGTTCGGCCTTAAGGTTCTTTATAAACTGGGTGATATCAGACTCGTAGAGCGGACGGCTTAGACGCATACAGGTTCTCCTTGCAGGTGCGAAAAGTCTAGCTGCGGTTGGCGGCGATGAGGCTGTCAATCTGGGCACGGTCGACGCGGGCCATCAGGTGCGAAAACGCCTGTACCTGGCTGACCTCGGGCATATCGATCTCTTTCCAGCGCCAGCCGTTGCTGCGTCCAAAGACTTCGGCCAAGGCCCGGTCTGTTGTTGCCGGCAGAATCGGCGCCACGGCCGCACAGAGTCGGGCAAAGCATCGCAGTGTTGTCGAGCAGACGCGATGCAGCGTCTGGGCCGCCTCGGGATCGGACATTTTTTTGGCAAGCTCCCAGGGCTTATAGGCATCCACATATTCGTTGACAGCATCCATGAGGGCCGCAAGCTCGCGCACCAGCCGGGCGGTGTCGCGGTCTTCATAGGCCTGGGCAAGGCTCTCTGCAGAACCTGCAAGCCGATCTTCTAGCTGTGCATGCTTAGAGCCCGGCGCAAGCAGGCGGGCATCCTGTAGCAGGCTGCCGCCAAAGTGCTTGACCACAAACCCAGAGGAACGGCTTGCAATATTGGCAAACTTTCCCACCAGGTCGCTATTGACCTTGGCAATAAAGTCGTTGAAGTTAAGGTCGAGGTCTTCGAGGCTGCCATTGAGCTTAGAGGCAAAGTAATACCGCAGCCATTCGGGGTTGAGCTTTTGATCACTATAGCTCTGGGCCGTAATAAAGGTGCCACGCGACTTGCTCATCTTGGCACCATCGACTGTTAAGAAACCATGGGCAAAGACACGGGTGGGCGTTCGGTGGCCAGAGAAGTGCAGCATTGCTGGCCAGAACAGCGTGTGAAAGTAGAGAATGTCCTTACCAATGAAGTGCACCTGTTCGACCTCAGACTCTGGGTTCACGAATTCCAGGAAGTCCCGGTGGTTTTCGGCGCACCATTTTTTAAGGCCCGCGTAATAGCCTATGGGGGCATCGAGCCAGACATAAAAATACTTGCCGGGCGCGCCCGGAATCTCAAAGCCAAAATAGGGTGCATCGCGTGAGATATCCCAGTCGCCAAGGCTGGCCTGCCCGGGCTCTGCACTGTGGTTTATTGCTGTTGTGTTAGGGGTGGCCCTAGGGCTGGACTCCCCCAGCCATTCCTTCAGTTTATTGGCCGCCTCGGGCTGTAGCCGCCCCGACGCAAGGGCCCAGTCCTGCAGAAACGATACACAGCGCGGGTCAGAGAGCCGAAAAAAGTGGTGGGCACTCTGCCGCGTAACAGGCTGCGCCCCGCTGACGGCGGATACGGGGTTTTTTAGGTCGGTGGGCGCATAGGTGGCACCACAGGCCTCGCAGGAGTCCCCGTACTGGTCTTTGGCCCCGCACTTTGGGCAGTCCCCTTTGATAAACCGGTCAGGCAGAAACATCTCGCGCACCGGGTCGTACATCTGGGCAATCTCGCGCACCTCGATCAGGCCTTCGTCCTTCAGGGCCTGATAGATCTGCTCTGAGAGCTGCCGATTTTCTTCGGAATGGGTTGAGTAGTACCGGTCGAATTGAATGCCAAAGGCGGCGAAGTCTCGGGTGTGTTCCTGCCAGACCCGTTCGATGAGCGCCTCGGGGGAGATGCCTTCTTTTTCGGCCCGCAGCATGATCGGCGTGCCATGGGTGTCGTCGGCACAGATATAGACCACCTCATGTCCGCGCAGCCGCTGAAAACGTGCCCAGATATCGGTCTGGATGTACTCCACCAGATGCCCCAGGTGAATAGCCCCGTTGGCATAGGGCAGGGCGGAGGTAAGGAATATGACGCGCGCGGCGGGGTTCAAGGCGCTAGGAGGCAGGGTGCTGGGCATGGACCGTAAGTGTAGGGCAAGACCATTGATTCGGTGGATAATCCGCGCTATGACCATTAAGAGTGACCACTGGATTCGCCGTATGGCGGCACAACACGGCATGATCGCGCCCTTCGAGCCCGAGCAGGTGCGTACCGCCAACGGCCAAAAGATTGTCTCGTATGGCACATCGAGCTACGGCTACGATGTCCGCTGCGCCGATGAGTTCAAGATCTTCACCAATATCAACAGCACGATTGTCGATCCCAAGAACTTCGACACCGGGTCGTTCGTAGACTTTAAGGGGCCGGTCTGCATCATTCCGCCCAATTCGTTTGCCCTGGCCCGCACTATTGAATACTTTCGCATTCCGCGCAGCACCCTGGTGGTCTGCCTGGGCAAGTCTACCTATGCCCGAACCGGCATTATTGTGAATGTCACGCCGCTAGAGCCGGAATGGGAGGGGCATGTCACTCTGGAGTTTTCCAACACCACGCCGCTGCCAGCAAAAATCTACGCGGGTGAGGGCTGCGCCCAGATGTTGTTCTTTGAGAGCGACGAGGTCTGCTCCACCTCCTATAAAGACCGCGGGGGCAAGTACCAGGGGCAGACGGGCGTAACCCTGCCCAAGACTTAAGCCGCCTCGGGCGCTGTGGGCTTGGGGCCGGGCCGGGCGTAGACCAGACGCGTGCCACTGGCCAGGTCGTGCAGGGTCTGCCTGTCCTTGCGCAGCATCGCCACCACAAGCCAAAGCCCGGTGATCACGCTGGCAGTACCGACCACTGCGCGCACCAGGGCCTGGCTTGGTGTGGCGGCAGCACCCGTGGTGGCATCCACCACGCGCAGTTGCAAGGTCTGCATGGGCAGCGTTACCTTGCCGCGGCTCCAGCCCCAGACAAAGTAGCCAATCAGAATTCCCAGCACCAGCAGCTGCAGCCCCATGCGCTTGGCTATCGCTGCGGTGGAGTCGGGCGCGTCTTGATCGGTCTGGCCGGTTACCATCGTGTATACAAAAGAGAAGAGCAACACTGGCCCCACCAAGAGAAAGGCCTCGTAGCCCATGGCGACAAACCGCCGCCAGACCGATGCATTGGTGACCTGCACTAATGCACCACGCGGGAAAACGAGAACTCCCCGTTCTGCAGGTCGACCGGCACCACGTCATTCGGCCCAAACCGCCCTTCCAAAATAAGCCTGGCTACCGGGTTCTCAATCTGCGACTGAATGGCCCGCTTCAACGGCCTCGCCCCATAGAGCGGATCAAAGCCCACCTTGGCAATCTCGTCTAAGGCTTCGTCTGAGACCACAAGCCGCAGGTCGCGCTCGGTAAGCCGCTGGGCGAGCCTCTCGAGCTGAATCCGGGCAATGCTGCGGACATGGTCTCTGCCTAAGGCATGGAAGATCACGATCTCGTCGATACGGTTAATGAACTCCGGCCGGAAGTGGTTCTTCACCTCGCCCATCACCGCCGACTTAATGTCAGCAGCGGGCTGCCCCGAGAGGCGCTGTATCTCGTGCGACCCCAGGTTGGAGGTCATGACCACCACGGTGTTACGAAAGTCCACCGTGCGGCCCTGGCCATCGGTAAGCCGGCCATCATCGAGTACCTGCAGAAGCACATTAAAGACATCGGGGTGGGCCTTCTCCACCTCGTCGAGCAGAATCACGCTGTAGGGCTTACGCCGCACGGCCTCGGTAAGGGTGCCGCCCTGGTCGTAGCCCACATATCCCGGGGGCGCGCCAATGAGGCGTGAGACCGAATGCTTCTCCATGAACTCGCTCATGTCGATGCGAACCAGATGGTCTTCGGCATCAAACAAGAACTGGGCAAGCGCCTTGCAGAGCTCAGTCTTACCTACACCGGTGGGCCCCAGAAACAGAAACGATCCATAGGGCCGGTTGGGGTCGGAGAGCCCAGCCCGTGAGCGGCGAATGGCGTCAGAGACGAGCGTGACGGCCTCGTCTTGGCCCACCAGCCGCTGGTGCAGGAACCGCTCCATTTCGAGCAGCTTCTCACGTTCGCCCTGCATCATTTTGCTTACCGGAATGCCGGTGGCGCGTGAGACCACCTCTGCGATTTCTTCGGCACCCACCTGGGTACGCAAGAGCTTAGGGCGGCCGCCTTCGGGCGAGGCAACCCCGCCTTTGGCCGCAATGTCATCTGCGGTCTTGAGCTTGGCCTCAAGCTCGGGCAGTCGCCCGTACTGGAGTTCGGAGACCTTCTGCCAGTCGCCCTTGCGGGTGTGCTGCTCGATCTCAAGTCGGAGACGTTCGATTTCCTCCTTAATATGCTGGGTGCCCTGCACGGCCATTTTCTCGGCGCGCCAGATCTCCTCGAGGTCGGAGGCCTCGCGCTCGAGCCGCTTGATCTCCTCTTCAATCAGGTCAAAACGCTTTTTTGAGGCCTCGTCTTTTTCTTTGCGAACCGCCTCGCGCTCGATCTTGAGCTGAATCAGCCGCCGGTCGAGCTTATCCATCGACTCGGGCTTGGAGTCGATCTCCATCTTGATGCGGCTTGCGGCCTCGTCGATGAGGTCGATGGCCTTGTCCGGCAAAAACCGGTCGGTAATGTAGCGGTTCGATAATTCGGCCGCCGCCACAATCGCAGGGTCGGTGATTTCCACGCCGTGGTGCAGTTCGTAGCGTTCCTGCAGTCCCCGCAGAATGGCAATCGTGGCCTCCACGCTCGGCTCACCCACGAGCACCTTCTGAAACCGGCGCTCCAGCGCCGCATCCTTTTCGATGTACTTGCGGTATTCGTCAAGCGTCGTGGCCCCGATGCAGTGCAGCTCACCCCGAGACAGGGCGGGCTTTAGCATATTGCCCGCATCCATGGCGCCCTCGGCCTTTCCGGCGCCCACCATGGTGTGAATCTCGTCGATAAAGACAATCGGGTGGCCATTGGGGGCCTGTTCGGCCATCGCGGCCACATCTTTGAGCACGGCCTTCAGGCGCTCCTCAAACTCGCCGCGAAACTTGGCCCCTGCCAGCAGAGCCGCCATATCAAGCGTGAGTACCTTTTTGCCCTTCAGGCCCTCAGGCACTTCGCCATTCACAATGCGCTGGGCCAGGCCCTCGGCAATCGCGGTCTTGCCCACGCCCGGCTCGCCTATGAGCACGGGGTTGTTCTTGGTACGCCGCTGCAGAATCTGGATGCAACGGCGTATCTCATCGTCCCGGCCGATGACTGGGTCGAGCTTTCCGGCCATGGCCCTTTCGGTGAGGTCTACCGTGTATTTCTTTAAGGCCTCTCGCTGGTCTTCGGAGTCGGCGGAATCCACCTTTGCGCCCCCCCGCACCGCCTGAATCGCGAGTTCCAGGTTCTGTCGGGAGACGCCGCTTTCGCGCAGCAGCTTGCCCGCTTCGCACTTGTCGTCTGCCAGCACCAGCAGAAAGAGCTCTCCGGCAATGAACTGATCGCCGCGTTTCTGGGCCTCGCGATCGGTAAGGTTAAGCAGTCGGCCGAGCTCCGATCCCACGTGGATCTCGCCCGTGGCCTGGCTTACCTTGGGCAGACGGTCTAGGCTCTGGCGGACATCCTGGGCAAGCTTATTGGTGTTGGCGCCTGCCCGTGCCAGCAGCGACCGGGTGGAGCCCTCGGCCTGGTCGAGCAGGCCCAGCACCAGATGCTGCGGCTCAATGGCGGAATTGTCCTGGCCAATGGCCAGGCTTTGGGCATCTGAGAAGGCCTGCTGAAAGGCCGTCGTGAGCTTATCGAGTCGCATGATGTCCTTATTTCCTTGCAGAATGACTGGGAGCGCTTTCTACGCGCCACGCAGGCCGAAAACCGGCCCCGTGCCATGGCTCCGGATGACTTTTTAGATGAGGCCGATCTTTGTTAATTCAAGTCACTACCTGCCCTCATTTGACCTGTTCTAGGCCAAGCCCTATCATCTTTGGCTTGCCAAAACAATAGGCAAACCAACTGAGTGATTGCGATTGAACCGACGGTACCGGCCCCACAAGGGCTTTTGGTGCCGCCGATCCATCAGCTCAAAGGCCCCGTTCCAATGTCTGTGTCGCCGGCCTCGCAAACAGCGAGAGCGGGTGGTGCCGGCGGGCAGGGATCTCTAGAACTGTTTAGGACCGAACAACATGGAAATGACTGGCGCAGAAATCCTGGTGCGATGCCTCCAGGAAGAGAAGGTGGAACACCTGTTTGGCTATCCCGGCGGGGCTGTTCTCTACATCTACGATGAAATCTTCAAGCAAAAGCAGGTAAAGCACATTCTTGTGCGGCACGAGCAGGCCGCCGTGCATGCGGCAGACGCCTATGCCCGCTGCAGTGAAAAAGTGGGGGTCTGCCTAGTGACCAGCGGCCCGGGTGTCACCAATGCGGTTACTGGTATCGCCACGGCCTACATGGACTCCATTCCCATGGTTATTCTCAGTGGCCAGGTGCCCACCCATGCGATTGGTCTTGATGCCTTCCAGGAATGCGACACCGTGGGCATTACCCGTCCCTGTGTCAAGCACAACTTCCTGGTAAAGGACGTGAAAGACCTGGCTGTGACGATTAAAAAGGCATTCCACCTGGCAAAGTCGGGCCGTCCTGGCCCAGTGCTGGTTGATGTGCCCAAGGACATTACGGTCGCGCGGTGTAAGTTTGACTACCCTGAGCAGGTCACCATGCGGTCATACAACCCCATTGTGAAGGGTCATAGTGGCCAGATCCGCAAGGCGGTGCAGATGATCCTGACGGCCGAGCGGCCCATGGTCTACACCGGGGGCGGCGTGATCCTTGCCAACGCGTCAGACCAGCTCAACGAATTGGTAGACCTCTTGGGCTATCCCTGCACCAATACGCTCATGGGGCTTGGCGCCTACAAGGCCACCGACAAAAAGTTTCTGGGCATGCCCGGCATGCATGGCACCTACGAATGCAACATGGCCATGCAGCACTGCGATGTACTTATTGCCATAGGCGCCCGGTTTGATGATCGGGTGATCGGCAACCCTAAGCACTTTGCCCAGAACCCACGCAAAATTATCCATGTCGATATTGACCCGTCGTCGATTTCCAAGCGGGTGAAGGTAGACGTGCCTATCGTGGGCGACGTTAAAGAGGTTCTGATCGACCTGCTTGCGCAGCTCAAAGAGGCTATGTCGGCCGGCCAGAAGCCCGCCGAAAAGCCGCTGGCCACCTGGTGGAAGCAGATCGAAGACTGGCGCAGCCTGAACTGCCTTGCCTATAAGACCAGTACTGAATTCATCAAGCCCCAGGCAGTGGTCGAGGCCGTCTGGCGTATCACCAAGGGGGAGGCCTTTGTCACCTCCGATGTGGGCCAGCACCAGATGTGGGCCGCGCAGTACTACAAGTTTGACAAGCCCCGGCGCTGGATCAATTCGGGCGGACTAGGCACCATGGGAGTGGGCCTTCCCTATGCCATGGGGGTGAAGTTTGTCCACCCCGAGGCCGATGCCGTCTGTATTACCGGTGAGGCCTCGATTCAAATGTGTATCCAGGAACTGTCCACCTGCCAGCAGTATCGTCTGCCCATTAAGATCGTTAACCTCAATAACCGGTATCTGGGCATGGTCCGTCAGTGGCAGGAAATTGAGTACGGCAGCCGCTACTCTGAGAGCTACATGGAGTCTCTGCCTGACTTTGTAAAGCTTGCCGAGTCGTATGGCCATGTGGGCATGAAGATTGAAAAACCCGCCGATGTCGAACCGGCGCTCAAAGAGGCTCTGGCCATGAAGGACCGTCTGGTGTTCATGGACTTCATTACCGACCAGAGCGAAAACGTCTGGCCGATGGTGCAGGCGGGCAAGGGGCTCACCGACATGCTGCTCGGTGCAGAAGACCTCTAGGAGACAGACACCATGAAGCACATTATTTCTGTCCTGCTGGAGAACGAACCGGGGGCCCTATCGCGTGTGGTGGGTCTTTTCTCGGCCCGTGGCTATAACATCGAAACGCTCACCGTAGCCCCTACCGAAGACCCGTCGCTGTCGCGCATGACCATCGTCACCCGAGGGTCAGAGGAGATTATCGAGCAGATTACCAAGCACCTTAATAGGCTGGTAGAGGTGGTTAAGCTCATCGACCTGTCTGAGCAGCCCCATATCGAACGCGAGCTTATGCTCATTAAGGTGCGGGCGATCGGTAAAGAACGCGAAGAGATGAAGCGCATGGCAGACATCTTTCGCGGTCGCATTATCGATGTTACGGACAAGACCTACACCATTGAACTCACCGGCGACGGCGGCAAGCTCGATGGCTTTATCGAGGCGCTTGAGCCTGAGATGATTCTTGAAACCGTGCGCACAGGCTCCTCAGGCATTGCCCGCGGCGAGCGTGTCTTGCGCGTTTAGACTGCGCCTAAACCATCACCATTTATTCCCAGAAAGGATTCCCCAACAATGAACGTGTTCTATGACAAAGACTGTGACCTCTCCCTGCTCAAGGGCAAAAAGATCGCCATCATTGGCTATGGCTCTCAGGGCCATGCCCATGCCCAGAACCTGAACGACAGTGGCATGACCGTCGTGGTCGGTGTTCGTAAGGGCGGGCCCTCCTGGGCCAAGGTGGAAAAGGCCGGCCTGAAGGCTGCTGAGATTCGCCAGGCGGTAGAGGGTGCTGATGTTGTGATGCTTCTCATGCCCGATGAGACTATTGCAGCGGTCTACAACGCCGACATTGCCCCTGTTATTAAACAGAATGCCGCTCTGGCCTTTGCCCATGGCTTTAACGTGCACTACGGCCAGGTCACACCCCGGGCAGACCTCGATGTCATCATGATTGCGCCAAAGGCCCCCGGCCACACCGTGCGCAATACCTATTCCCAGGGCGGAGGCGTCCCCTGTCTGGTGGCAGTCCACCAGGACACCACGGGCAATGCCCGTAACATTGGTCTTGCCTATGCCAGCGCCATCGGCGGCGGCAAGGCTGGGATTATCCAGACCAACTTTAGGGAAGAAACCGAGACCGACCTTTTTGGTGAGCAGGTGGTACTCTGCGGGGGAACCGTTGAGCTTATTAAGGCGGGATTCGAGACGCTCGTTGAGGCCGGCTATTCGCCCGAAATGGCCTATTTCGAGTGCCTGCACGAGCTAAAGCTTATCGTCGACCTAATCTACGAGGGCGGTATTGCCAACATGAACTACTCGATCTCCAACAACGCCGAGTTCGGCGAGTATGTCTCGGGCCCGAAGGTGGTAACCCCGCAGACCAAGGCCGTTATGAAGGAGATCCTCACCCGCATTCAAACCGGTGAGTACGCCAAAGAGTTTATTCTCGAGAACCGCGCGGGAGCCCCCACCCTGCTGTCACGCCGTCGCCTCATGGCCGAACACCCCATCGAGCAGGTGGGCGAAAAACTGCGGTCCATGATGCCTTGGATCAAGGCCAATAAACTGGTGGACCAGTCTCGTAACTGATCTTTGTAAACACTATGGCGCCCTTAGGCATTGCGGCCTCCCCCGATATCAGCCGCTACCCCCATCCCGTGATCGCACGGGAGGGATGGTTTTTTATTGCTCTGGCGGTGAGCGTGTCGGTCGTGGCCACGGGTCTGGGTGCTGGTAGTTGGGCCATTCCACTCTGGCTTGTCTCGGCCTTGATCATCCAGTTCTTCCGCGACCCCTCCCGGGTGCCGCCCCCCGACCTTGATGCCATTGCAAGCCCCGCCGACGGGCGTGTCGTTTATTTGGGGCCTGCTGAAGACCCCATCAGCCAGGTCAGGTCGCTCAAGATCAGTGTCTTCATGAACGTCTTCAACGTGCACTCGAATCGGGCGCCGATTGCGGGGCGTATCTTTAATGTGGTCTATTCGCCGGGCAAGTTTTTCAATGCCGCGCTCGATAAAGCTTCGATCGATAACGAGCGTAATGCCCTGGTCATCGTGGATGATGAGGGCCGAAGCCTTACCTGCGTGCAGATTGCCGGGCTGATCGCCCGGCGTATTCTCTGCTACGTCGAAGAGGGAGACCGGGTACAACGCGGTGCCCGCTATGGCTTTATTCGGTTTGGGTCGCGGGTCGATGTCTACCTTCCGATGGGTAGCCAGGCCTTGGTCTCGGTGGGCGACATGGTGCTTGCCCACAGCTCGGCACTGGCGCACTGGCCCCAGCCCCCGGTGCAGATCGATTCATTTGTCTCCGATGACAATAGCGATAATAGCGAACCCGCCGCAGTAGGGGTAAGAGGGCCGACAGAAGGCGCGGCAAGTTAAGGGGTAAAAGGGTATCCTGTCGGCCATGCGTGACCGATCTCAAAGGCGCCGGCAGACGATCTACCTGCTGCCTAATCTTTTGACCACCGCCTGTCTTTTTAGCGGCTTTTACGCCATGGTAATGGCTATGAGCAGCCAGTTTACCGAGGCGGCCGTGGCCATTTTTGTGGCCATGGTGCTCGACAGTCTCGACGGTCGGGTTGCCCGGCTCACCAATACCGCCTCTGACTTCGGGGCCAACTATGACAGCCTCTCGGACATGGTTTCGTTCGGCGTTGCCCCGGCGCTCATCGTCTACGTCTGGGTGCTCAAGGACATGGGCAAGCTTGGCTGGTTCGCAGCCTTTATCTATGTAGCCGGAGCGGCCTTGCGGCTGGCACGGTTTAATACCAACATCGAAGTGGTCGACAAGAGGTTCTTTCAGGGGCTACCAAGCCCAGCGGCCGCAGCCCTGGTGGCGGGGTTTGTATGGCTGATTACCGATCTGCGAGAGACCAAGATTATCGATCTGGGCGTCTCGGAACTGGCCTGGGTAGTCTGGGGCTTGATGGTGTATGCCGGTGTCACGATGGTGAGCAATGTGCCTTTTTATAGTTTTAAAGATGCCAATCTGCGCCGAAGCGTGCCTTTTATCTTTATCGGCCTCGGTGCCGTCTTTCTGGTGCTGATCTCGCAAGACCCGCCGAGCATGCTTTTCGCGCTGGTGGCCCTGTACTCCGTCTCTGGCTATGCCATGTATCTGTGGCAAAAATCCCACGGCCGCAGCGTTTCTCTATTTGCCGATGACGAGCGAAAAGATTTATAGTTCAGGGTAATGAACGTTTTGCCCCTCGCCTCTCTGCTGCTTCTACTATCCTCCCTGGGTCGACTGCGCCACGGGCGCTAACTATCGACCCCCCACCGGCAGTCCGCGCCGGCCCTCTCTCTGGCGGACCTCATTTTTTAGTCTTTGTTCATATTTCTCTTAGGGAAGACAGCCATGTCCGATCGATTAATTGTGTTTGATACCACGCTGCGCGACGGCGAACAGAGCCCCGGCGCATCCATGACCCGAGACGAAAAGGTGCGCATCGCACGGCAGCTCGAGCGACTGCGCGTGGATGTGATTGAGGCGGGTTTTGCTGCTGCCAGCCCTGGCGACTTTGAGTCCGTCCGTGCCATTGCCGAGTCCATTAAAGACAGCACTGTCTGCTCGCTCGCCCGCGCTACCGAGCGCGACATTCGTACCTCTGGGGAGGCAATTAAGCCCGCAGCCCGTGGGCGCATTCACACCTTTATTGCCACCAGCCCTATCCACATGGAAAAAAAGCTGCGTATGAACCCCGATCAGGTGGTCGATGCGGCGGTGGCGGCCATTCATATGGCCCGCGAGTACACCGCCGATATCGAGTTTTCGGCCGAGGATGCGGTGCGATCCGAGGTGGACTTTCTGGTGCGAATCTTCGGCGAGGCAATCCGCGCCGGGGCGACCACTATTAATGTCCCCGATACCGTGGGCTATAGCGTTCCCGGCCAGTGGGGCCGGCTTATGGAGACTCTCATTGCCCGTACGCCGGGCGCAGACAAGGTGGTCTGGTCCACCCACTGCCATAACGACCTGGGCATGGCGGTGGCAAATTCCCTCTCGGCGGTGCTCGCCGGGGCGCGCCAGGTGGAGTGCACGATCAATGGGCTTGGCGAGCGGGCGGGCAATGCCAGCCTGGAAGAGATTGTCATGGCAGTCAAAACCCGGCGCGATGTCTTTGCCTGTGACACCAATATCGACACCACACAGATTGTGCCGTCTTCCCGACTGGTCTCGCAGATTACTGGCTATCCGGTGCAGCCCAATAAGGCCATCGTGGGGGCCAATGCCTTTGCCCACGAGTCCGGCATTCACCAAGACGGCGTTCTCAAGCACCGGGAGACCTACGAGATCATGCGGGCGCAGGATGTGGGCTGGGCGGCAAACCGCATCACCCTGGGTAAGCTTTCTGGGCGTAATGCCTTTCGGCAGCGGCTAGAAGACCTGGGCATTGCCCCGTCAACCGAGCAGGCGCTTAATGAGGCCTTCGCGCGGTTTAAGGAGCTTGCCGACCGCAAGTCGGAGATCTTTGACGAAGACCTGCAGGCAATTGTCTCGGGCGAGTCTGAGGTAAAGGCCGAGCACTACAAGCTCATCTCGCTTGCCCAGCGGTCTGAAATGGGCGAGCGTCCCGTGTCTAAGGTGGTCTTTGCCTGCGATGGAAAGGAGTTTGCCACCGAGGCCGAGGGGAATGGTCCGGTCGATGCAACGGTAAAGGCCATAGAGCAGCAGGCCAAGAGCGGGGCCGAACTCATGCTCTTTTCGGTCAATGCGATCACCACTGGCACCGAGTCTCAGGGGGAGGTGACCATGCGCCTGCAGAAAGATGGTCGGGTGGTCAACGGCGTGGGAGCCGATCCTGACATTGTGGTGGCCTCGGCGCTAGCCTACCTTAATGCCTTAAACCGGCTCTCGGTGGCGCCTAAGGCCAATCCCCAGCAGCCTTAGGACTATTTCGGTGTGGGCGGCGCGGCCTTATCCCCAGGTGGGGTCAGGCTTGCGTCTAGCCCCCTTTTGAATTAGAATCAAAAGCTTATTTCAGTATTCCCGCACGCCATGCCCGGCAGGCATGAGCGCAAGTTGGCGTCATTAGGGTTTTTCCGGTCTCGGCCGGCGGCCCTTCGCCTAGGTCATTTTTAAAGGAGAAGTCATGACCGTTGCCGAAATGTCCAAGCTCGACATCGTTTCTAATTTTCAGCGCGCCCAGGGTGACACCGGTTCGCCTGAGGTGCAGGTAGCCCTGCTTACGGCCCGCATCAACTATCTCACGGGCCACTTCAAAACCCATGCCAAAGACCATCATTCCCGTCGTGGGCTTCTCAAAATGGTTAGCCGTCGTCGCAAACTTCTCGACTATCTCAAACGTACCAATCTGCCTTCCTACCGATCGCTCATCGAAAAACTGGGCCTCCGAAAGTAATCGGCACCTACGCAACCGGCATCTGCACCTTCTTATGCACATGCCGGTTTTTGTTGTCTCAGCGCTTTCTGGTCGGCTGTGAACCAATGATTCAAAGAAAAGGAACTGTTCGTGTTCAATATTGCTAAAGAAAGTTTTTCGTTTGGTCAGCACACCGTTAGCCTCGAAACTGGAGAAATCGCCAGGCAGGCTTCTGGCGCCGTAGTCGTTAACATGAACGACACCGTGGTTCTGGCCACCGTTGTGGCTGCCAAGTCGGCAAAGCCCGGCCAAGACTTCTTTCCCCTCACTGTCGACTACATGGAAAAGACCTACGCCGCTGGCAAGATCCCCGGCGGTTTTTTCAAGCGTGAGGGCCGGCCAAGCGAAAAAGAAACCCTTACCAGCCGTCTCATCGACCGTCCCTTGCGCCCGTTATTTCCCGAGGGCTTTTACAACGAGGTGCAGGTGGTCTGTACCGTCATGTCGCTCAATCCTGAAGTCGACCCCGATATTCCGGCCATGATTGGTGCCAGTGCGGCCATGGCCATCTCGGGAGTGCCCTTTCATGGCCCTATAGGCGCTGCCCGCGTGGGCTATATCGATGGCCAGTATCTGCTCTGCCCCAATAACGCCGACCTCAAGCGGTCTAAGCTCGACCTGGTGGTTGCCGGAACCGAGTCTGCGGTGCTCATGGTGGAGTCTGAGGCCGATCAACTGCCCGAAGACGTCATGCTCGGGGCGGTAGTCTTTGGCCACACCCAGATGAAGGCTGCTATCGATGCCATTCATCGTCTCGTAGAAAAGGCGGGCAAGCCCGAATGGGACTGGCAGCCCGAGGCAAAAGACGAGGCCTTTGTTGCCAAGGTCACCGGCCTCGCCGAAGGTCCGCTGCAAGAGGCTTACAAGCTGCGCAACAAGCAAGAGCGGTCTAATCGTCTCAAAGAAATCTACAGCCAGGTTGAGACTCAGTTGCAGGCAGACGCCGCCGCCAGTGGCGTGGCACTGCCAGCCGGTAACCTGGTAAACGACACGCTCTTTGGCCTGGAGGCTAAAGTGGTACGCAGCCAGATCCTCAATGGAGAGCCGCGCATCGATGGCCGAGACACCCGCACTGTTCGGCCGATTAGCATTCGCTCTGGTGTTCTGCCGCGTGCTCACGGATCGGCACTCTTTACCCGAGGCGAGACCCAGGCCCTGGTGGTGGCAACGCTCGGTACCAATCGTGATGAGCAGATCATCGATGCGCTTGGCGGTGAGTACCGCGACCGGTTTATGCTTCACTACAACATGCCTCCCTATGCCACTGGCGAATGCGGCCGTGTGGGCACGCCCAAGCGCCGCGAGATCGGCCACGGGCGCCTGGCAAAGCGGGCCCTGATCGCTGTGCTGCCTTCTACCGAAGACTTCGCCTATTCCATGCGTGTGGTCAGCGAGATCACAGAGTCCAATGGATCGTCTTCCATGGCATCGGTCTGCGGTGGCTGCCTAGCATTAATGGACGCGGGTGTTCCGCTTAAGGCCCATGTGGCCGGTATCGCTATGGGCCTCATTAAAGAAGGCGGCCGTTTTGCGGTGCTTACCGATATTCTTGGCGATGAGGACCACCTTGGCGACATGGACTTTAAGGTGGCCGGCTCCGAGATCGGCGTTACTGCCCTGCAGATGGACATCAAGATCCAGGGCATTACCAAGGAGATCATGCAGGTGGCTCTGGCCCAGGCCAAAGATGCCCGCATGCATATTCTGGGCAAGATGAAAGAGGCCATGGGCCATGCCCGAACCGAGCTGTCGGAATACGCGCCCCGGCTGTACAACATCAAGATCAACCCAGAGCGCATTCGAGACGTGATTGGTAAGGGTGGTTCTACGATTCGCGCGATTACCGAAGAAACTGGTACCACCATTGATATCGATGAATCGGGCAGCATTACCATCGCGGCCACAACCGCAGAGGCTGCCCGCGCTGCCATCAAGCGCATCGAGGAACTCACCGCTGAGGTCGAGGTTGGCAAAATCTATGAGGGATCGGTTCTGCGGTTACTTGAATTTGGTGCCATCGTTTCGATATTGCCTGGCAAGGATGGTCTGCTGCATATCTCCCAGATTGCCAACGAGCGCGTACACCAGGTGTCTGACTACCTCAAAGAAGGCCAGGTGGTGCGGGTTAAGGTAATTGAGGCCGACGACAAGGGCCGCCTGCGCCTTTCCATGAAGGCTGCCACCGAAGAGGCTGGTGCACAGCAGGCAGCTGCCCAAGAGCCGGCAGCCTCTTAAACATACCTCGCTTCCCAACGCTGACCACCCCAGATCCCCGTGCGCAGGCCGCTTGTCATAGGCAACTGGAAGATGCATGGCGACATGATCGCCAATGAGGCGCTATTGTCCGAAGTCTTGGCGATTGCCGAGCGCGGCGAGTTTTCACCCGACTGCGTTCAGGCAGGGGTGGCGGCCCCGGCCCCGTACCTGTTTCAGGTGGCTACACGGCTGCGTGGCCGTGGGTTCGACTGGGGCGCCCAGGATGTCTCTGACCAGTCCTCCGGCGCATTTACCGGCGAGGTCTCTGCCACCATGCTGTCCGACTTCGAATGCCAATTCTGCCTGGTCGGGCATTCCGAATGCCGGTCCCGGTTGGGCCTTACCGACCCCCGGGTAGCACTGAAGGCGCAACAACTGCTCTCACAGGGCATCATGCCCGTTATCTGCGTGGGCGAATCGCTCTCAGAGCGGCAGGCGGGAAGGGCAGTCGCCCTGGTATCCGAGCAGGTGGGCATTGCCACTGCCCCCTTGTCCCTAGAGGCCTTACAAAAAATCGCAATCGCCTATGAGCCGATCTGGGCAATCGGCACCGGCCAGACCGCCTCTGCCGCAGATGCCCAGGCCATGCATGCCGCGATCCGGGCTGTGCTTGCCGAGCGATCCCCTGCGGCGGCGGCATCGGTACGCATTCTCTACGGCGGCAGTGTCAAGGCCTCTCTTGCTGCCGACCTCTTTATTCAGCCGGATATCGATGGCGCGCTGGTGGGCGGCGCCTCTCTGCATGCCCAAGAGTTCTGGGGAATTTTGCAGGCGGCGCAGGCCCTTCCTTCAACCGTGGAGTAACTATCCTATGGACTGGCTCACCAACCTTTTACTTGTCGTTCAAGTTGCCTCTGCCGTGGCCATTATTGTGCTGGTGCTGCTGCAGCAGGGCAAAGGAGCCGACCTTGGCGCCGCCTTCGGTTCGGGCAGCGCGGGCTCGGTTTTTGGGGCCTCGGGCTCTGCTAATTTCCTGTCTCGTTCCACCGCCTTGCTGGCAGTGGTGTTTTTTTCGTCCACCTTGGCCTTGTCCTACATGGGCAGCCGGGATTTAAGAGCCTCCTCCTCAGGAGGCGGTATTATGGAGTCTATTCCGGGGTCTGTCCCGGGTGCTGTGTCGCCCGAACTGCCGCCGGTACCGGTAGCACCCAAAGAGGATGCGCCGGCGAAGTAAATAGCTGTAGGCCGACGTGGTGGAATTGGTAGACACGCTATCTTGAGGGGGTAGTGGCGAAAGCTGTGCGAGTTCGAGTCTCGCCGTCGGCACCAAAAAGGGGGGGGCTCATGAGCCTAGAGTCATATCTGCCAGTGCTGTTGTTTATTCTGGTCGGCATCGCCGTGGGCGTTGGCCCTATGGTACTGGGCAAGCTTATCGGCCCCCACCGCCCCGACTCCGAAAAGCTCTCTCCCTACGAATGCGGATTCGAGGCCTTCGAAGACTCCCGCATGCAGTTCGACGTGCGCTACTACCTTGTGGCAATCCTATTTATCCTCTTCGACCTCGAAATTGCCTTTCTCTTTCCTTGGGCTGTGGTCTTGCAAGACATCGGCTTTTTTGGGTTTATGGCGATGATGATCTTTCTGGCGATTCTGGTGCTTGGCTTCATCTATGAATGGATGAAGGGCGCCCTCGACTGGGAGTAAGGCTATGGCAATCGACGGCGTTCTCAAGCAGGGGTTTATCACCACCACGGCCGATCAGGTCATCAACTGGACCCGTACTGGCTCGCTCTGGCCTATGACATTCGGGCTGGCCTGTTGTGCTGTCGAAATGATGCACGCGGGAGCATCCCGCTATGACCTCGATCGCTTCGGCGTGGTCTTTCGGCCCAGCCCTCGTCAGTCCGACCTCATGATTGTGGCCGGCACGCTATGTAACAAAATGGCGCCCGCCTTGCGCAAGGTCTACGACCAGATGCCCGAGCCTCGCTGGGTGCTTTCCATGGGGTCGTGCGCCAACGGGGGCGGCTACTACCACTATTCCTACTCGGTTGTCCGCGGATGCGACCGTATCGTTCCGGTGGATATCTATGTACCCGGATGCCCGCCAACGGCCGAAGCGCTGCTCTATGGAATCATGCAGCTGCAAAACAAGATTAAGCGCACCAGTACCATCGCCCGCGACTAGGCAATGTCCATAGGCCCATCTTTTATTTATGCCCAGCTCCGCTAGCCCCAACCCCAGCCCTGTGGCAGGTGATAGCCCCGACCCTGTCGCGCTTGTCTCGGCAGAACAGTCGCTTGCTGCGCTTGCCTGCGAAAGGCTGGGGCCGATGGTGGCGCGTAGCCATATCAGCCTCGGCGAGGCCACTGTCGAGGTCGCCGCATCCCACACCCTGGCAGCAGCAGAGGTACTGCGCGATGCGCCAGGTCTTGAGTTCGATACCCTCATCGACCTCTGCGGGGTCGACTATCAGACATACAAAGACGGGCGTTACGAAGGCCCACGGTTTGCTGTGGTAACCCATTTGTTGTCGGTTGCCTGTAACCAAAGACTGCGTCTGCGGGTCTTCTGTCCCGATGACGACCTTCCTTTGGTGCCGTCGCTGACCAGCATCTGGCCAGCCGCGGGCTGGTACGAGCGCGAAGCCTTCGACCTCTTTGGTATTGTCTTTGAGGGCCACGAAGACCTTCGCCGCATTCTTACCGACTACGGCTTTGCCGGCCACCCGTTTCGAAAAGACTTTCCACTCTCAGGCTACGTGGAAATGCGTTACGACCCGGAGCAGCGGCGCGTTATTTATCAGCCGGTCACTATCGAGCCGCGTGATATTACCCCCCGGGTGATTCGAGAAGAGCAGTATGGCCGAACTTAAAAACTACACCTTAAACTTTGGCCCGCAGCATCCGGCTGCGCACGGCGTGCTGCGCCTGGTGCTCGAACTTGATGGCGAGGTGGTTCAGCGCGCTGATCCCCATATTGGGCTGCTGCATCGTGGCACCGAAAAGCTTGCCGAGTCTAAGACCTTTCTGCAGTCGGTGCCCTATATGGACCGCCTTGACTATGTCTCGATGATGTCTAACGAGCACGCCTATGTCATGGCCATCGAAAAGCTGCTGGGGGTCACCCCGCCGATTAGGGCCCAGTACATACGGGTGATGTTCGACGAGATCACACGCGTTCTCAATCACCTGCTCTGGATCGGCGCACACGGTCTTGATGTCGGCGCCATGGCCGTGTTCCTCTATGCCTTTCGCGAGCGTGAAGACCTGATGGACTGCTACGAGGCCGTATCGGGGGCCCGTATGCATGCGGCCTACTATCGGCCCGGTGGCGTCTACCGCGATCTTCCGGATGCCATGCCCCAGTACCAGGTAAATCGTCTGCGCAGTAAGTCGTCGGTGCGCAGGCTCAACGAAAACCGCCAGGGCTCGCTGCTTGATTTCATCGAAGACTTTACCCAGCGGTTTCCCAAGTGCGTTGATGAATACGAAACCCTGCTTACCGACAATCGCATCTGGAAGCAGCGGCTGGTGGGCATTGGGGTGGTCAGCCCCGAGCGGGCCAAGGCCCTGGGCTTCACGGGGCCCATGCTGCGGGGTTCGGGCGTTGCATGGGATCTGCGTAAGACCCAGCCCTACGAGGTCTACGATCAGCTCGACTTTGATATTCCGGTGGGTACTGAGGGCGACTCCTACGACAGGTATCTGGTGCGCATGGCCGAGATGCGCGAGAGCAACAAGATTATTTCCCAGTGCGTACAGTGGCTGCGGGCCAATCCGGGGTCAGTGATGACCAACAACCACAAGGTAGCTCCGCCCCCGCGCACCGGCATGAAGTCCAACATGGAAGAGCTGATCCATCACTTTAAGCTCTTTACCGAGGGCTTTCATGTGCCTGAGGGTGAGTGTTATGCCGCAGTAGAGCACCCCAAGGGCGAGTTTGGTATTTACCTTATTTCAGATGGCGCCAACATGCCGTATCGGGTCAAGATCCGGGCCCCGGGGTTTGCCCATCTGCAGGCGCTTGATGAGATGTCTCGAGGCCACATGATTGCCGATGTCGTGACATTAATCGGTACCCAGGACATCGTCTTTGGGGAGATTGATCGATGAGCCTTCAGATGCCCATAGACTTGGCGGGTGGCCTTCAGCCGGCCCAACGGCAGTTGTCGGAGTCTGCCTATCGTCAGATCGACAAAGAGCTTGCCAAATACCCGGCTGACCAGAAGCAGTCGGCGGTAATGGGAGCCCTGCGCATCGCCCAGACCGAAAAGGGTTATGTGTCGCCCGCCCTTGAGGCGGAAATTGCCGCCTATCTCGACATGGCCCCCATGGCCGTGCACGAGGTTGCCACCTTCTACAACATGTACGACCTTGCCCCGGCGGGTCGTTACAAAATCACGGTCTGCACCAACCTACCCTGTGCCCTGCGTAGCGGTGGCCAGGCAGCGGAGTATCTCAAGGCCAAGCTAGGCGTGGGCTTTAATCAGACCACCGACGACGGCATGTTTACGCTTAAAGAAGGCGAGTGCATGGGCGCCTGTGGCGATTCCCCAGTCATGCTGGTGAACAACCATCGTATGTGTAGCTTTATGTCTAACGACCGCATTGATGCGCTGCTTGAAGAACTGCGAGTCGATGCCGCTTCCAAGGGAGACGCTCATGGGCGCGCCTGAAGTTCCGTTTATAGACACCTGTTTTCACGGTCGGCATATCGCGCCGCAGATTCTGGTAGGGCTCAGCCCCGATGGCTGGCGTCTGAAAGACTACGAAGCCCGCGATGGCTACAAGGCCCTGAAAAAGATTCTGGGTGCCGATGGCGGCCCTGGAATGACCCAAGAAGAGGTGATTGCCCAGATCAAGGCCTCTGCCTTACGGGGACGCGGCGGGGCAGGGTTTCCCACCGGGCTGAAGTGGAGCTTCATGCCCGCAAAGCTTCCTATTCAAAAATACCTTGTCTGTAACTCCGATGAGGGCGAGCCGGGTACGTTTAAAGACCGCGACATCCTTCGTTATAACCCGCACATCGTTATTGAGGGCATGGCGATAGCCGCCTATGCCATGGGCATTACGGTGGGCTACAACTACATTCATGGCGAGATCTTCTCGGTCTATCAGCGGTTCGAAGAAGCGCTGGAAGAGGCACGGGCGGCAGGCTATCTAGGCAGCAATATTTTGGGGAAGGGGTTTAGCTTTCAGCTGCATGCCCACCACGGCTATGGTGCCTATATCTGCGGTGAAGAAACCGCGCTGCTGGAATCGCTGGAGGGCAAAAAAGGCCAGCCCCGCTACAAGCCCCCCTTTCCTGCAAGCTATGGCCTGTATGGCAAGCCCACTACCATTAACAACACCGAAACCTTTGCCGCTGCACCCTGGATTATTCGCAACGGCGGCGAGGCCTATCTCGCCGTCGGTCGTCCCAACAACGGCGGCACAAAAGTGTTTTCCATTAGTGGCGATGTTGAGCGGCCGGGTAATTACGAGATTCCTTTGGGCACTCCCTTTGCCAAGCTTCTTGAGCTCGCAGGTGGTATGCGCGATGGCCGTAAGCTCAAGGCGGTCATTCCAGGTGGGTCTTCTATGCCGGTGCTGCCCGCCGAGACCATGATGGCCACCGACATGGACTACGACTCGATTGCCAAGGCAGGGTCGATGCTGGGCTCTGGCGCGGTCATTGTCATGGACGAGACCCGGTGTATGGTACGTAGCCTTCTGCGGCTTTCGTATTTCTATTATGAAGAGTCCTGCGGCCAGTGCACGCCGTGTCGTGAGGGCACCGGATGGCTCTATCGCATGGTCAAGCGCATTGAAGAGGGTAAGGGTACTGCCGAAGATCTCGACCAACTCAATCGCGTTGCCGACAATATACAGGGTCGCACCATCTGCGCCCTAGGCGATGCGGCAGCAATGCCCGTGCGGGCCTTCATCAAGCATTTCGGTAGCGAGTTCGAGCACCACATCACCCACAAGACGTGCATGGTGGCCCACTATGATTGAGCTTGAGATCGACGGCCAGAAGGTCGAGGTTCCCCCGGGCAGCATGGTCATGGATGCGGCCACTAAGCTGGGCCTCTACGTACCGCATTTCTGTTACCACAAGAAACTATCAATTGCAGCCAACTGCCGCATGTGTCTTGTAGAAGTAGAAAAGGCACCCAAGCCATTGCCGGCCTGTGCCACGCCTGTCACTGCGGGCATGAAGGTCTACACGGCCTCTGAGAAAGCCAAGATTGCCCAGAAGGGGGTCATGGAGTTTCTGCTGATCAACCATCCGCTCGACTGCCCTATCTGCGACCAGGGCGGTGAGTGCCAGCTGCAAGACCTGGCCGTGGGCTATGGCCCCTCCGCCTCGCGGTATACCGAAGAGAAGCGCGTGGTCTTTCATAAGCCCATGGGTCCGCTTATCTCTGCCGAAGAAATGTCGCGTTGTATTCACTGCACGCGCTGCGTGCGGTTTGGGCAAGAAATCGCCGGCGTTATGGAGCTCGGCATGGCCGGTCGGGGGGAGCACTCCGAGATCATGTCTTTTGTGGGCAATGCCATTGAGAGCGAACTCTCGGGCAATATGATTGACATCTGCCCTGTGGGGGCCCTTACCAGTAAGCCGTTTCGGTATAGCGCGCGCACCTGGGAGCTTTCCCGCCGCCGCTCGGTAAGCCCCCACGACAGCCTTGGGTCGAATATTGTCGTGCAGTCAAAAAATGGCAAGGTCATGCGTGTGGTGCCCTACGAAAATGACGCCGTCAACGAATGCTGGATCTCCGACCGCGACCGGTTCTCCTACGAAGGACTCAACGTAGAAGACCGGCTTACGGTGCCCATGATTCGTGAGGCCAACGGCCAGTGGCGTGAGGCAGACTGGCAGGAGGCCTTAGCCAAATCGGCAGACCTACTCAAGCAGGCAGCCTCCCGTGGGGCCAATCGCGTGCGCGGGCTTGCGGCGCCGATTTCTACGCTGGAAGAAATGAGCCTGCTGTCACAGGTAGTGCGTGGGCTGGGCAGTGATGCCATTGACTTTCGGCTTGGGCTCACCGACCCGCAGTTTGACTCGGGTCGGTCCGGCATGCCGGGGCTGGGCATGCCCCTGGCCAGCCTGTCCTCGGTGGAGCGTGTCTTTATTGTTGGCAGTCAGCTGCGCGCCGAGCAGCCCCTTATCGCCCAGCGTATTCGGCAGGCGGTGCGCCATGGTGCCGAGGTTAATACCCTTAATGCCTGGGCCGAGCCGCTCCTCATGCCGGTGCATAACAGTGTCGCGGCGTCCCCGCTCGACTGGGATGCCTTTTTGCAGACCATCGTGGGTCTTGCATCAGGGTCTAAGGCCAAGGCCGCAGCCAATCAGCCTTTTCTGGCAGAGGCACAGGCGGTCTTCCAGTCACTGAGTTCGGCCCCTGAGGCCGGCGCCAAAACAGCCATCCTCGCAGGCGCGGGGCTTTTGGGCCACCCGCAGGCAGCGCTCCTCTTATCGCGTCTGCAGAAGCTTGCCTCCGCGCTAGGCGCGCACCTGGGGGTTCTGCCCTCTGGGGCCAATGGGCTTGGCGGCTACCTGGCCCATGCCGTGCCAAGCCAGGGCGGTCTCAACACGGCGCAGATGTTTGATGCACCCATTGCGGCCTATGTCTTACTCAATGTTGAGCCTGCACTCGATCTGCCCTTTGCACCGCAGGCGGTTAAAACCCTCAAAGACTCCTTGGGTGTCGTAGCCCTCACCAGCTATCGTTCGGCGGTCGAAGACCTGGCCAGTGTCATGCTGCCTATTGCTCCGTTTACCGAGACCTCGGGCAGCTTTGTGAACCTCGAAGGCCGGCTGCAGACCATTCAGGCCGTGGTTCCTCCTGAAGGCCAGACTCGCCCGGGCTGGAAGGTGCTGCGGGTTCTGGGAAATCTTCTTGGGCTCGAGGGCTTTTCCTTTACTGATTCTGAGCAGGTGCGGCGTCAGATCCTGCCCGACGCCAAGGATGGCCAGCTAGTCTCTGGACTTGAGTTTCAGTTCGCGACCCCTGCGGGCGCCTCTCATCGCGAAGGCCTGAAGGCTCAGGCCGCCACCGCACCGCTCTACCGGGTGTCTGACACGCCCATCTACCTGACCGACCCGATTGTTCGGCGGGCCAAGAGTCTGCTGCAGACGCGCCAGTCCGCCGTGCCCAAGGCCTGGTTTCATCCAGCAGACCTTCCGGCGATGGGGCTGGCACCGGGAATGACCTGTGCGGCGCGACAGGGCAATGTCGAAGCCCTATTTGAGGTGGGTGTGGATGCCAGCCTGGCCCAGGGACTGGTGCGTTTGTCTACCGGGCATCCTGCGGCCGCGGCCTTGAATATCGCCTTTGGCCCGCTGCAGGTGCGGGCCGTTACTAAGGCAGTAGCCACTGCCGAGACGGCATGAGGATGCCTTCATGACCGACTGGGTGCAGACACTCAATGCCACGGGCAGCCTCTATCTGGGTGGGGCCTGGCCTGTAGTCTTCACGCTCATGAAGATCATGGCGGTGGTTGTGCCGATTCTGGGCGCGGTGGCCTATCTCACGCTCTGGGAGCGCAAGCTGATTGGCTGGATGCATGTGCGAATCGGACCTAATCGCGTCGGGCCGCTGGGTCTATTGCAGCCAATTGCCGACTCGCTCAAGCTGCTCACCAAAGAAATCATTCTGCCCACGCAGGCAAACAAGGGGCTCTACATTCTTGCCCCCATCATGACCATCATGCCGGCCCTGGCTGCCTGGGCGGTCATTCCGTTTGGCCCCGACGTGGTGCTGGCCAATATCAATGCCGGGCTTTTGTTTCTGCTGGCCATTACCTCGCTTGAGGTCTACGGCGTTATTCTGGCCGGATGGGCCTCAAACTCTAAGTACGCCTTCCTTGCCGCGATGCGCGCCTCGGCGCAAATGGTGTCTTACGAACTGGCAATTGGTTTTGCGCTCGTTGTGGTCCTAATGGTCTCAGGAAGCCTCAACCTTACCGAGATCGTGCTCGCCCAGCAGCGGGGTGAAATGCATAGCCAGGGCCTGAACTTCCTGTCGTGGAACTGGCTGCCGCTCTTGCCGATATTCGTTGTCTATTTTGTTTCTTCGGTGGCAGAGACCAATCGCCATCCCTTCGACGTAGTCGAGGGCGAGTCAGAAATTGTGGCGGGTCACATGGTCGAATATTCCGGCATGGCCTTTGCCATCTTCTTCCTGGCCGAGTACGCCAACATGATTCTGCTCTCCATGCTCGCGGCCATTATGTTTCTGGGCGGATGGGATGCCCCGGTCGCGGCGCTCTCGTTTATTCCTGGCTGGATCTGGCTGGGTGCCAAGACTTTCTTTGTGGTCAGTATGTTTATTTGGCTGCGTGCCTCGTTCCCGCGCTATCGCTACGACCAGATCATGCGACTGGGCTGGAAGATCTTCATCCCCGTAACCCTGGTATGGCTAGTGGTGGTCGGTGCCTGGATGCAGACCCCTTTTAATATCTGGAAGCCCTGAGACCTGAAGGACCATCTGCCATGACCGCGATCGTTCAGTTCTTTAAATCATTTCTTTTGCTCGAGATGCTGCTCGGCCTTTCGGTTACCGGGCGCAACCTGTTTGCCCGCAAGATTACTGTGCAGTACCCCGAAGAGAAGACGCCCATGTCGCCCCGGTTTCGGGGTCTGCATGCCCTGCGTCGCTATCCCAACGGCGAGGAGCGATGCATAGCCTGCAAGCTCTGCGAGGCGGTCTGTCCGGCCAAGGCCATCACTATTGAGTCCGAGGTGCGCGACGATGGCTCGCGTCGTACCACTCGATACGACATCGACCTCACCAAGTGTATTTTCTGTGGCTTCTGCGAGGAAAGCTGCCCAGTCGACTCAATTGTCGAGACCAATATTCACGAGTACCACGGCGAGAAGCGCGGGGACCTGTATTTCACTAAAGAGATGCTGCTGGCAGTGGGCGATCGGTATGAGGCCGAAATCGCCCAGGCGCGCCAACAAGATGCCCCCTACCGCTAGAGCCTTTTTATGATTACAGCCACTTCCAGTCTCTTTTATATCTTCGCCGCTATCTTGGTGTTTGCCGCGGTGAAGGTCATTACCGCCCGTAACCCGGTACATGCGGCGCTCTACCTGGTGCTGTCCTTTTTTACTGCTGCGGCAATCTGGCTGCTGCTCAAGGCCGAGTTTCTGGCCATTGCCCTGGTGCTTGTCTACGTCGGCGCGGTCATGGTGCTTTTCTTATTTGTGGTCATGATGATCGACTTCGACCTTGCCCGCCTGCGGCAGGGCTTCTGGTCTAACCTGAAGGTGGCCCTGCCCGTGGGCATTCTGATCATCTTTGAGATGTCTGCTGTGCTGCTGCGCAGCTTTAAGGTGCCCGAGACCGCCGTGCCCGAGATCACCGAGCCAAGCAACACCAGGGCGCTGGGTATGGTGCTCTACACCGAATACTTTTTTGCCTTTCAGATTGCTGCGGTGCTGCTGCTGCTGGCCATGGTGGCGGCGATCGCGCTCACGCTGCGCAAGCGCAAAGACGCCAAAGGTCAAGACCCGGCAGCTCAGGTTCGGGTGCGGGCCCAAGACCGCCTGCGTATGGTCTCGTTTCCCAAGCCTGCCTCAAAGGCCAAAGACGCATGATTACACTGGCGCATCACCTTATTCTGGGTTCGATCTTATTTGCCCTAAGCGTGATCGGTATCTTCATGAATCGCAAGAACCTGATCGTTCTGCTCATGGCAATCGAGCTGATGCTGCTTGCCGTGAACCTGAACTTCATCGCCTTCTCGCACTATCTGGGTAACCTCGCCGGACAGGTCTTTGTCTTTTTCATTCTCACCGTGGCCGCGGCAGAGTCCGCAATTGGACTTGCCATCCTGGTGGTCTTGTTCCGAAACCTCAAGACCGTTGAGGTCGAGCGGCTGGACTCATTAAAGGGCTGATTGATGGTTACGGTCTATCTTATTGCTGCCTTGGCGCCTTTGGTTGGGGCCATTGCAGCGGGTCTTTTTGGGCACCGGCTTGGCAGGGTCAATAGCCATCGGGTCACCATCGCCGGGGTTGCCGTCTCTCTTATTGCTTCTCTGGTGGTCTTCTTCGATGTGCTGCAGGGGGGTGTCTTTAACGGCGCCGTGTACAACTGGGCCACCATTGGGGGGCTGAAGTTTGAAGTTGGCTTTCTTATCGACACGCTCACGGCCACCATGATGGTGGTGGTTACCTCGGTGTCCTTGGCCGTGCATGTCTACACCATTGGGTACATGGAAGAAGACGCCGGCTACCAACGCTTCTTTAGCTACATTTCGCTTTTTACCTTCAGCATGCTCATGCTCGTGATGAGCAACAACTTCCTGCAGCTCTTTTTTGGTTGGGAGGCGGTTGGTCTTGTCTCTTACCTGCTGATTGGCTTTTGGTACAAAAAACCCACAGCCATTCATGCCAACCTCAAGGCCTTTCTGGTCAACCGGGTGGGAGACTTCGGCTTTATCCTGGGCATTGGCCTGCTTCTGGCCTATGCCGGCAGCCTCAACTATTCCGAGGTATTTACCGCCCGCGAGGCACACGCCACCCAGACCATCTCACTTATTCCCGGCCAAGACTGGTCCTTACTGACGGTTGCCTGTATCTGCTTATTTATCGGGGCCATGGGCAAGTCGGCGCAGTTTCCCTTGCATGTCTGGCTGCCCGATTCCATGGAAGGGCCCACTCCCATCTCGGCCCTGATTCACGCGGCCACCATGGTAACGGCAGGCATCTTTATGGTGGCCCGTATGTCACCGTTGTTCGAACTCAGTGATACCGCCCTTATGGTGGTCATGGTCATCGGTGCGATCACTGCCCTCTTTATGGGCTTTCTGGGCATCGTACAAAACGATATCAAGCGGGTCGTGGCCTATTCCACGCTCTCGCAGCTCGGCTATATGACGGTTGCCCTGGGGGCATCGGCCTATTCGGTAGCGATCTTTCACCTGGTCACCCATGCCTTCTTCAAGGCCTTGCTTTTCCTGGCTGCGGGCTCGGTGATTATCGGCATGCACCATGAACAAGACATGCGCCACATGGGCGGGCTCTGGAAGAAGATGCCCATTACCTACACCGTGTCTCTCTTGGGCTCCCTGGCCCTTATCGGTGCGCCATTATTCTCGGGTTTTTATTCCAAGGACATGATTATCGAGGCCGCTCGTGCCTCTACCCTCATGCCGGCAGCCGTGGTCTACGTGATGCTGCTGGTGGGGGTGTTCGTTACGGCCTTCTACAGCTTTCGCATGTTCTTTCTGGTCTTTCACGGCAAGCCACGCTGGGGGCAGGCCGGGGCGTATAGCGGGCATGGCCACGGCCATCATGAGCCCCACGAGTCTCCGTGGGTGGTTACCGGCCCGCTGATCTTTCTGGCCGTGCCGTCGGTGATTCTCGGAGGGCTTGCCATAGGCCCGATGCTCTTTGGTGACTTTTTTAATAATGTGATCTTTGTCTCTGAGGCCCACCCCGCCATGGCGGTGCTGGCTGGCCATTACCATGGGGCCTGGGCCTTGGCGCTGCATGCGGTGCAGACCTGGCCGTTCTGGCTGGCCCTTGCGGGGTTGGCCGCCGCCTACCTCTTTTATATCGTGGCCCCCGTCGTCCCGCAGCGCATTCAAGAAACCTTTTCGGCGGTACACCGCCTGCTCCTAGAGAAGTACTACCTCGACCGGTTTAATGAGTTCTTTTTCGCAGGGGGCGCCCGGCGTCTTGGCCAGGGTCTCTGGCAAAAGGCCGACCAGGGCGTGATCGACAGCTTCATGGTAAATGGGTCGGCCCGCATGGTTGCAACCTTGGCTGGCATCCTGCGGCTCGGACAGACCGGTTTCTTGTATCACTACGCCATTGCCATGATCTTAGGAGTAGCGCTTCTTCTCTGGTGGTTTGCGCCTATGCCCATGCCGGCAACCCCAGCCTCGTAGCGGCCCGACGTCACCCACTATGACAGAACCTTCCTCCTCTTTACTGCTTGCGGCAACGGTGCCCTGGCTTTCTTTATCCATCTGGCTACCTATCTTGGCGGGCATCGCGGTAGTTATTTACGGTCGTAACCTGCAGTCTGCGGCGGAGATGCTCAGGCTGAAAAAGCTGGCCTTTGGGGGCAGTGTTCTCAGCCTGCTGGTAACCCTTCCGCTTATCTTCGGGTTTGATGCCAGCCATGCCGGGTTTCAGTTTGCCGAGCGTCTGGTCTGGATCGACCGGTTCAATATCCAATATCTGCTGGCCGTAGACGGCCTGTCAGTCTGGTTTATTCCCCTTACTGCGCTCATCACCATCATCGTCATTCTTGCCGGCTGGGAGTCGATTCAAGACCGGGTCGCCCAGTACATGGGAAGTTTCCTCATCCTGTCTGGCCTGATGGTCGGTGTCTTCTCCGCCTTGGACGGCCTGCTCTTCTATGTCTTTTTTGAGGCCACCCTGATTCCCATGTACCTGATTATTGGCATCTGGGGCGGGCCGCGTCGGGTCTATGCGGCGTTTAAGTTTTTTCTCTACACCCTGCTCGGGTCGCTTCTTACTCTGGTCGCCATTCTCTACCTCTACACCGCCTCGGGTAGTTTCGAGGTACTTGCCTGGCACGCCTTACCGCTCCCCCTTGATGCCCAGATTCTTTTGTTTCTCGCCTTTCTTATGGCATTTGCTGTCAAGGTTCCTATGTGGCCGGTGCACACCTGGCTGCCCGATGCCCACGTGGAAGCCCCCACTGGTGGCTCGGTGGTTCTGGCCGCCATCATGCTGAAGCTCGGTGCCTATGGCTTTCTGCGGTTCTCCATGCCGATTGCCCCGGATGCCTCTCAGGAGCTCGCCTGGCTCATGATCTCTCTGTCTCTGGTGGCCGTGGTCTATATCGGGCTGGTGGCGCTGGTGCAGCAGGACATGAAAAAGCTGGTTGCCTATTCTTCGGTGGCCCACATGGGGTTCGTTACGCTTGGGTTCTTTTTATTTAGCCCCTTAGGCGTGCAGGGCGCGATTGTGCAGATGGTCTCCCATGGCTTTGTCTCGGGCGCCATGTTTATGTGTATCGGTGTGCTCTACGACCGCATGCATACCCGCCAGATTGCCGACTATGGTGGCGTAGTGAACCGCATGCCCAAGTTCTCTACCCTGTTTGTGCTGTTTGCCATGGCCAACGCCGGCCTGCCCGCCACCAGCGGCTTTGTGGGCGAGTTTATGGTGATTCTTGCAGCGGTTAAGTTTGACTTCTGGATCGGGCTCCTGGCTGCCACAACGCTTATCTTTGGCGCTGCCTATACGCTCTGGATGGTCAAGCGGGTGATCTTTGGTGAGGTGGCCAATGACCACGTAAATGCCCTGAAAGATACCAACGACCGGGAGTTCTGGCTGCTCATGGTGCTTGCCTTTTTTGTCATGCTCATGGGCCTGTGGCCAGCCTTGTTTACCGACCTCATGACGGTATCTGTCGACGGGCTGCTTCGGCATATGTCTGTCTCGAAGCTACCCCTATAACCGGGTCCCTACCATGTCTGCACCCACTACCTTCGCCGATTTAAACCTGCATACGATTGCGCCGGAGATTACGCTGCTGGTGCTTCTGTCTGTCGTGCTGCTTATCGAGGTTTTTAGCCGGTCCCAGGCCACGCGCCTGATGCACCTGATCACCGTGGTCGGCCTTGTTGTTGTCGGTATCTGGCAGGCAGTGGCCTCGGCAAGTCTTGTACCCACCGTGGGCATGAATGGGCTTACGGTAATCGACCCGATGGGGGCCCTCTTGAAGTCGGGGGCAGCCTTTGCCACGGCCGGCTGCCTGGTCTATTCCCGGGAGTATCTGCAGCAGCAGCGCATGGGCTTTGGCGAGTTTCATTTGTTTGCGCTTTTTGCAGCACTCGGCCAGTTCGTCATGATCTCGGGTAATCATCTGCTCACTATCTATCTGGGCATCGAACTGCTGTCTCTGGCCCTGTACTCTGCGGTTGCCCTTCGTCGTGACAGTGTGGTGTCGGTTGAGGCTGCCATGAAATACTTTGTACTCGGGGCCCTGGCCTCGGGATTCTTGCTCTATGGCATGTCGATGATCTACGGTGCCACGGGCTCGCTGGATCTCGCCACCATCTCCGATAAGGTCTCCAGCGGAGGCGCGGAGCGACTGGTCATGGTCTTTGGCACGGTGTTTCTGGTGGCCGGTCTTGCCTTTAAGCTCGGTGTGGTTCCGTTTCATATGTGGGTGCCCGACGTCTATCAGGGGGCACCCACGGCCACCACGCTGCTAATCGGTGCCGCACCAAAGTTTGCCGCCTTCGCCATCACCATTCGGCTTCTTGTCTCTGGGCTCCTTGGTGTTGCGGCAGACTGGCAGCAGATGCTTCTGGTCTTGTGTGTCTTGTCGCTGGTGGTGGGTAATTTTGTGGCTCTGGTGCAGACCGACCTCAAGCGCATCCTTGCCTACTCCACCATTGCCCATATGGGCTTTATGCTGCTGGCGATCGCCTCAGGCGTTGTTGCTGATCAGGCTGGCGGTGCGGTCGATGCCTATGCCTCTTCCTTGTTTTATGTCTTTATCTATGCCCTGACCACCCTGGGCAGTTTTGGCGTGTTACTGCTGGCAAGCCGCCAGGGCTATGAGTTCGCATCCTTAGACGATCTTAAAGGCCTGTCGCAGTCGCGGCCTATTCTTGCCTGGGTGATGCTGGTGCTTGTCTTTTCGCTGGCGGGCATCCCCCCCACCGCGGGCTTTTATGCCAAGCTGGCGGTGCTGGAGTCTGCGGTGGCCGCGGGCTATGTGGGTCTTGCCGTATTTGCCGTAATGGCTTCGCTCATCGGCGCCTTTTACTATCTGCGCATGGTCAAGTTCATGTTTTTTGATACTCCCGCAGAGTCAGACCCCGATACAGCGCCTGAGGCCTCGGGTGAGTCTTCGTCGGGCGAGGCCGAGGCCCTTGTCGGCGCATCGGGTGCAGCCGCAGCGGCACTGTGTCCTGTGCAGAGTTCGGTACTGTCGGTAAACGGTCTTGCCGTGCTTGCACTGGGCATTCTGCCCGGGCCCCTTATGACTTATTGTGTCTACGCAGTAAAGGCGTCTCTGGCGGCATGAATGTCTCTGCGGCGGCATTGCTCTGGCTGCTGGTGGGGTTTGTTCTCGCCAATTGGCCTTTCCTGACCGAAAAGCGTTTCTTCGTTTTCGGCAAGACCGCCAAGCCGTTCTGGTTTCGTGTTGTTGAAATGCTGGTGAGCTACGGTCTTCTACTGGGCTTTGGCTGGATCCTAGAGGCAAGCGTTGGCCGGGTGCAGAGCCAGACTTGGAATTTCTATTCCATCACGGCCCTGCTTTTTGTGCTCATGGCCTACCCTGGTTATGTCTGGCGGTTTCTCAGGCGGCGACCCAGTGCATGACTGCTGACCATCGTCCGTTGCTGCGTTCTGATGAGCCAGCCCTCTGGCTCAATGAGCAGCGGCTCTCGGGAGACCCTGTTTATGAGGGTGTTTTGCTGCGTATCCAGAGAGACCAGGTACGGTCTGCCGATGGCCATGTGGGGGTTCGTGAGTACACCCTGCATCCCGGTGCCGCAGCAATCGTGCCCATGTTTGACGATGGCAGTCTTCTGTTGGAGCGTCAGTGGCGTTATCCACTGAATCGCAGTTTTCTGGAGTTTCCCGCGGGCAAGCTCGAGCCAGGCGAAGAGGTGCTGGTTACTGCCCAGCGCGAACTGCGTGAGGAAACAGGATTTACCGCGCGCGACTGGGCCTACCTCGGAGAGATGCATCCCGTAATCTCTTATTCCACCGAGGTGATTCATTTGTTCCTGGCGCGGGCGCTTACCGAAGGCGAGGCATCCTTAGAGCGGGGCGAGTGCCTTGAGCTTGTGCGTATGCCCCAAGAGGCGTTTTTTCAGGCGATTGTCTCGGGCGAAGTGACCGATGCCAAAACCCTGACATGCGCATTCTGGCTGCAACGTATGTCTCTGGGCTTGTACCAGCCCGAATGGCTGACAGAACCTGCGCAGCCGGTGAACCCATCCACCGCAATGGCGGAGCGCCTGGTGTGACCGAGCCAGCAGACTGCGCAAGAGCCACCGGAACAGGAGCCAACGAATGTGGCCATTAATACAGCGCTGGCTGCCGCTTCTATATACCTGGATTAGCGCCACACTCGCGCTATGGATTATTGATTCTTTTTTCGAAACCATCTGGTTCGACAAGTTCGAGACGCTATTAATTAGCAGCCTGCTGCTGTCGCTAGTCAATACCTTTATTAAGCCGCTGCTGCTTCTGCTGACACTGCCACTGGCCATCTTTACCCTGGGCCTGGCGATTCCTCTGCTCAATGGCCTCATTCTCATGGGCGTTGCCGAAGTGGTTACCGGGTTTCAGATTGGCGGCTACTGGGTGAGTGTGCTTGCCGCCTTTGTCATGTCGATCATCTTGTTTCTGATCAACCTGGCCACGGGGCAGACCCGGATGCGCACCCAGTTTCAGCAATGGTCTGCGCGGGGATCACAGAGACCGCGTACGGGCCCCGATTCGCAACCTGACAGGCAAGCGCCCCGAGGGGCGGCGCGCCCAGGGCCGCCGCGCAGTTCAGAACGTGAGAAGGACAGAAACTTCGACGATTCTGTGATTGATGTTGAGGCTCGCGAAAAGAAAGACTAGGGCAGCGGTTTTATCGTGGTACTGTGGGATGGACCACCTTGCCCGGGTTCATGATGTTGTCAGGGTCCCATGCCTCTTTAATCTGCCGCATGAGTGCGACAGATTCGGCCCCGAGTTCTTCTTGAAGCAGGTCGATCTTGTGCCGCCCCACGCCGTGCTCTCCGGTACAGGTGCCCTCCAGAGCGATCGCGCGCCGCATGATGCGCTGGTTTAGCCGTTCGGCCTCTTCGAGTTCGGCAGGGTCTTCCGGGTTGGCAAGAATTGCGCAGTGGAAGTTGCCATCGCCCACATGTCCAAACACCGGCGCAATCAGCGGAGACTTTGAAAAATCTTCGATGGTCTCTTCTATGCACTGGGCAAGCTTCGATAAGGGCACACAGGCGTCTGTAGAGAAGGCCCGTGCTCCTGGCCGCAGATGCAGGCAGGCGAAGTAGGCATGGTGGCGCGCGGCCCAGAGCTTGGTGCGGTCTTCGGTGTTGGTGGTCCAGACGAAGTCTTCGCCCCCATGGTCGTGGGCAATCTCTTGTACGGTCTTTGCCTGCTCTTGCACGCTGCTGGGGCTGCCATGAAACTCCAAAAAGAGCATGGGCTGCTCTTTCAGACTGGTCTTGCTATGGGCATTGATGGCCTTAATGGTCAGGGCATCGAGCATCTCTGCCCGGGCAATGGGCACCCCCATTTGAATGGTCTGGATAACCGTCTCAACCGCCCGCGTGACCGAGGCAAAGGAGCAGACCGCGCCTGAGATAGCTTCAGGCTGTGGGTAGAGTCGCACCGTTACCTCGGTAATAATGCCCAGAGTGCCCTCGCTACCTACGAACATGCGGGTGAGGTCGTAGCCAGCCGAAGACTTTCGTGCCCGTTGGGCGGTTTTCAGCACCGTACCCTGCGCGGTAACGACCGTGAGACTAATTACGTTCTCGCGCATCGTTCCGTAGCGCACCGCATTGGTACCCGAGGCCCGGGTGGCGGTCATTCCTCCCAGGGTGGCATCTGCGCCAGGGTCGATAGGAAAGAAAAGGCCCGTGTGCCGAATCTCCTGGTTGAGCTGGTTACGCGTGACTCCGGCCTGCACCGTGGCCATGAGGTCTTCCTGGTGCACTGCAAGCACCTGGTTCATCGGGGTAAGGTCTAGGGCCACGCCCCCTTCAAAGGCCAATACATGGCCCTCAAGCGACGACCCCGCGCCAAAGGCAATGATGGGCACCTTATAGTGGGCGCAGGCCTTAACAAGGTCTTGCACTTCTTCTGTGGACTGGGCGAATACCACCGCATCGGGCGGGGTGACGGGGTAGGGAGATTCGTCGCGACCGTGCTGGTCGCGTACCGCCGGTACCATGCTGAACCGGGCGCCGAACCGGGCGGTGAGTTGTTGAATGAGCCCATTGGGCAGGGGTTTTTGTGGTGCAATAGCATCGCGTTTCATACAGACAAGATAGCAGAATCTATGACCCCAGCGATAGTGTCTAAGCTGCCCCATGTGGGCACTACCATTTTTACCGTGATGTCGGCTCTGGCCTCAGAGAAGAATGCTGTGAACCTGGGCCAGGGATTTCCGGACTTTGACTGTGACCCCGCGCTAATTGACGCCGTAAGCCTTGCCATGCGGCAGGGCCACAACCAGTACCCGCCCATGGCAGGGGTGGCAGTATTGCGCAGCAGCATTGCTGCCAAGATCAAGACCCTCTATGGGACCGACTACGACGCCAACACCGAAATCACCGTTACTGCCGGGGCGACCCAGGCCATTTTGAATGCAGTGCTTGCCACCGTACGGCCGGGTGACGAGGTGATTGTTTTCGAGCCCTGCTACGACAGCTATATTCCCAATATAGAGATGGCCGGCGGGACCGTGGTGCGGGTGCCGCTTACGCCAGGCAGCTTTCGTCCCGACTTCACCAAGATTGCCGCGGCCATCACACCCAAGACGCGGCTCATGGTTATTAACTCCCCGCATAACCCCAGTGCAACCGTCTGGACCGAAGACGAGATGCGCGCGCTCGAGGCCCTGCTGGCGCCCACCCAGGTTCTGCTGATCAGCGACGAGGTCTATGAGCATATGGTCTATGCCCCTGGCCGTCACTTAAGCGCTGCGTCATACCCTGGCCTGCGCGACCGTGCCTTCGTCATTTCCAGCTTTGGTAAGACTTATCACGTGACGGGCTGGAAGGTGGCCTACTGCGCTGCGTCGCCAAGCCTGACGGCAGAGTTTCGTAAGATCCATCAGTTCAATGTCTTTACTGTGAATACCCCGGTGCAGGTGGGTCTGGCCCAGTACATGCAAAACCCGGCACCGTACCTGTCGCTGCCGACGTTTTATCAGCGCAAGCGCGACCTCTTTCGCCAGGGTCTGGCAAAGACCAAGTTCACGCTCTTGCCCAGCGAGGGCAGCTATTTTCAGTGCGCCCGCATCGATGGGCTCTCGGTTTCCGAAAAAAACCTAAGCGAGTCGGACTTCTGCCGCTGGCTTACCAGCGATATTGGTGTGGCGGCCATACCCTTGTCAGCCTTTTATGCCGATGGCTTTGACCAGCGCACCATTCGGTTCTGCTTTGCCAAGAAAGACGAGACCCTGCAGCTCGCGCTGGATCGGCTGGCCCGGCTGTAGGGCAGCCACCTTGTTTTTTTATTCGGTACGAGGGCAGGCGAATCCCAGCCATTAGGCCAATGAGTGGTGCCCCACACACGGGGATTACGACTGGGCTTTCCCTTGAATGTCGGCTATCGCGGCCCGTGAGGTAATGTGCTGCGGGTCGGTACAGAGCTCGATTACTGCGGGTCGGCCCGCGTCTAGCGCAGCGAGCGCTTCGGTGAGCGCGGGTAGAAACTCGCTGGTCTTGCGCACCCGCGCACCGAAGGCGCCGTAGGCCTGGGCAAGGGCGGCAAAGTCGGGGTTGTTTAGTTCGGTACCCCATACCCGCTGGGGGTAGTGCCGCTCCTGGTGCATGCGAATCGTGCCGTACATGCCGTTGTTACAGATGAGCACCAGCACCCCTGCCTGGTACTGCACGGCCGTGGCGAGTTCTTGCCCGGTCATTAAAAAGCAGCCATCGCCTGCAAAGCAGACCACTGGTCGTTTGGGCTCTGCAAGTTTTGCGGCAATGGCCGCGGGCAGCCCATATCCCATGGCGCCACTGGTGGGCGCCAACTGGCTGCGAAAGCCTCGGTAGCGCCAGAACCGATGCAGCCAGCCCGCATAGTTACCCGCACCATTGGTGATGACGGCGTCTTGGCCGAGCGCCTCTTGCAGCTGTTGAACCACTATGGCCAGGTCGACATAGTCGCTGGCCTCAGACGATGGTGCTGTAACGGTTGCCGTGCTGTCTGCAAGATAGGTCGCATGCAGGTCTGCCGTATCCCGGGCCCAGCGGGCATCGCGCAGCAACGGCACATGCGGCAGGTTCTGGGCAAACTCGGGCAGGCCGCTGTTGATCAACAGATCAGCCTGGTAGACCCGGCCGAGTTCCTCTGCTCCGGCATGCACATGAATCAGGGTCTGTGCCGGGCGGGGGGACTCAACCAGGGTGTAGCCGCTGGTGGTCATTTCTCCTAAGCGCGCGCCGATGACCACGAGTGGGTCGGCATGCCGAATGGCCTGTGCGAGTGCCTTGTGCGGGCCGATGCCCGCGTGGCCGATATAGCAGGGGTGGTGGTTGTCAATGAGGTCTTGGCAGCGAAACGAGGTGGCAACTGCGATGCCATAAGACTCTGCAAAGTCGGCCAGGGCAGTGCAGGCTGCAGCATTCCAGCCGCCGCCCCCGAGCAGAAGCAGGGGCCGCTTTCCATTTTGAACTAGCCTGCCCAGTTCTTGCAGCTGCGTTAAGGCAGGCGATGCCGCAACCCGTTGGTAGGGCTGTAAAGGGCGAGGGGTGGGTACTGTCTCGGAGACTGACTTGGGTACAGAGACGCTATCTGCGAGCATGTCCTCAGGCAAGGCCAGCACCACTGGCCCCGGTCTACCCGACACGGCCAGATGAAAGGCATGGCTGATCATTTCATCAATACGGTCTGCCCGATCGATCTGCCCCACCCACTTGGCCATCTGCCCGAACATGCGCCGGTAGTCGACTTCTTGAAAGGCCTCACGTTCCACAAAGTCAGAGCCTACCTGTCCGATGAGCAGCACCATAGGGGTGGAGTCTTGGTAGGCCGTGTGCAGGCCAATAGCGGCGTTGCTCGCCCCCGGTCCACGGGTGACGACACAGACGCCCGGCGTGCCTGTGAGCTTGCCGTGGGCCTCGGCCATGTTGGCCGCGCCACTCTCGTGGCGACAGACCACCAGGTGAATCTGTTCGCGTAGGCTGTAGAGGCCATCAAGCAGAGGCAGAAAGCTCTCGCCCGGCACGCAGAACACCCGCGTGACACCATGCAGCGCAAGGGCCTGAGCCAGTATCAGGCCAGCGGGCTTTTCGGTCATGCGCGCTTGGACTGCAGAAGAGACCACACCTTGTAGGGAGTAAAGGGCACCTGAAAATCGGGCTGGCTTGGGTCTATGCCATGCCGGGCCAGGGCATCGGCAATCGCGTTCACCAGGGCCGGGGTGGCACCGATCGTTCCGAGCTCTCCCACACCCTTCACGCCCAAAAGGTTGGTAAGGCAGGGGGTGGACTGGTCGAGCGCGGTCTTAAATTCGCCATGCATGAAATCGGCCCGGGGCAGGGTGTAGTCCATGAGGCTTCCGGTGAGCAGCTGGCCCGACTCGGGGTCGTAGACCATTTGCTCGCACAGCGCCTGGCCAATACCCTGCATGGCACCGCCGTCGAGCTGGCCAAGCACAATGGTCTCATTTACCACACGTCCCACATCGTTTACCGACGAATAGGCCTCAATGCGTACGACCCCTGTGGCCGGGTCGATGGTGGCCTCGCAGATATGGCAGGCGTTGGGCCAGCTTGCCGCCTCAGCCGTGGTGGTGCTGTCGATGGTGATGCAGTGATCCGCCTGGGCCTGGGCCACTTCGGCCAGGGTCTTCTTGATGTCCGTGCCGGCCACCGTGAATACCCCTTGGGAGTAGACGATGTCGTTGGGCGACACCTCCATGGCCTGGCCGGCTAACTGTTTGGCCTTCTCCAGTGCCTGTGTGGCGCCATCAGAGGCGGCACTTCCGCCGGTAAAGAGCGAGCGCGACCCGGCGCTGCCATAGCCATTGGCCAGATCGGTGTCGCCGAGAACCACCTTGATTTTCTCGGGCGGAAGGTCAAAGACCTCTTTGACAAGCTGCACAAGGCTGGTCCGAATGCCCTGGCCCATGCCCGCGACCGCAGAGTGCAGTTCCACCGATCCATCGCCTTGTACGACCACCCGCACGGTTTCGCTCAGCGACCCGCCGCCTGTCCATTCCAGAAAAGTAGCAGTACCGAGCCCGCGCCAGAGCCCTTGCGCCGCGCTTTCTTGTGCGCGCTTCTCAAAGCCTGCCCAGTCGGCCTGGGCCACGGCCTGGTTCATGACCGACTCAAACTTGCCGGAGTCGTAGACCTGGGCCATCGGGTTTTTGTAGGGCATCTGGTCGGGCCGAATAAAGTTGCGCCGACGAAGTTCAAGACGGTCGATGCCGGTTACGCGTGCCGCCTCGTCCATGAGGCGCTCGATGGTAAGAATGGCCTCGGGTCGTCCGGCGCCTCGGTAAGGGCCGGTGGGCGCCGTGTGGGTCATGAACCCTTGGTAACGAAAATCTACGGTAGGGATGTCATAGACCCCCGTTTGTACGCGAGGCCCGATCATGATCTGAATGGCCGCGCCGGCAATGGTGGGGTAGGCCCCCAGGTTGGCCGCGCCATGCACCTTCAAGCCCAGAATTTTGCCTTGCGCATCCAGGGCCAGCGCCGCCTGGGTGCGCACCCCACGGCCATGCAGGCTTGCCAGAAAGTCTTCGCTGCGGTCCGCTGTCCAGCGAATGGTGCGCTTCAAATGCTTTGCGGCGCAGGCCACCACCAGGTCTTCGGCATAGACCCCAGTCTTCATGCCAAAGCCACCGCCCACATCGAATATGCGCACGCGCACGGCGTTGGGGGGAAGGCCCAGGATACTCTGGGCCATGTCGCGCACGGCGGTGGGCATCTGGCTACTGAGTTCAATGATCAAACGATCACCTTCGGGGTAGGCCCGGCTGGTGCGCGGCTCAATGGTGACCGCAGCCAGGCGGCGGTGGTCGAGCCTAAGCTGCACCACGTGGGCGGACTTTTGAAACGCGGCCTCGGTGGCGGCGGCATCGCCAAAACGGGTCTCGGCCACGGGGCCACGGGGCAGGGGTTCTGCGCTCAGGCTGGCCTCAAAGACATCGTCGGGCATGTCTGCACAGACCTCCAGTGGGTCGAAGTCGACGACGATAGATTCGGATGCGAGCAGTGCCTGCGACTTGGTCTGGGCGATTACGGCTGCCAAAGGTTCGCCTACAAACCGCACGGTGTCGGTGGCCAGGATGGGCCGCGGGGCCACCGGGGCAAGGCTGCCATCAGCCCGCTTAAAGGCGGCCTGGGCGGGCATGGGGTTCACACCCAGCGACGCCAGATCGGCTCCGGTAATAACGGCAACCACGCCTTCTGAGGCCTTGGCTGCGGTGCAGTCTATGGCGCGGATCTTGGCATGGGCGTAGGGCGACCTGAGGAAGACAAGGTGTAGCTCGTCGCTGCGATGCAGGTCATCAACAAACTGGCCTTTGCCAAGCAGCAGGTCTTGGTCTTCTACACGCGCGAGGCTGTCGCTGCGGCCAAACCGCTCGGGGATATCGTGCATCACGGGGAGAGCTCCTGAGGGATAAAATGGGATTTTAATGCGCAGGGATGAAGAAACATGCCGTGGCCCGTAATTTTGTCCTGTGTTTTCGTAGGGCTGCCAGTCTTTGGGTTTCTCCTTGGGATTCCGTGGCTTGGTCTGCTTGTGGGCGCTGCGGTGGTGCCGCTGGCGGAGTGGCTCTGGGGGCCACGCTCAGGGGGAAGGCCGATTGGTTCGGACTGGGTACTTCGCCTGCTTATGGTTGCGGTGATCGCGCAGATACTCCTACTGGCGGCCCTTGCGCCGACTCTTGCCGGTATGCAGTGGCTCTGGCTGGCCTTATCCATGGGCTATGTGGCGGGGGGTGCAGGCATCGTGCTTGCCCATGAACTGGGGCATCGTCGCTCAGCACTTGATCAGTGGCTATCGCGCGTTCTTCTGGCTTGTGTGGCCTGGGGCCCATATCGGGTGGAGCATAACCGTGGCCACCATCGGCATGCGGCCACGTTCGATGATCCCGCTACGGCCCGCGCAGAGGAGTCGCTCTACCGGTTTTTGCCCCGGTACCTGCGCGGTGTCTATCTGAACGGCTGGAGGCTCAGCAGGCACCCCACCGCCCGCTGGCACGAGGCAGGCGTGCTGGTGGGCTTGTCTGTGGCAATTGCGCTGCTGCTCTGGCTGGTCGGGGGAATAACGGCGCTTGGCTTCTGGCTGGTGCAAGCCGCCACCGCGGTATTTCTTGTGGCGGCAGTGGACTATATCGAGCACTGGGGCCTGGTGCGTGGCAAGACCGCCGATGGCCTGGAGCGCATGGGGTCAGACCATACATGGGACTGCGGCAATGGTCTTGCTGAGGCCATTCTCTTTAACCTGCCCCGCCATGCCCACCATCACCTTGCGCCGGGGGAGCAGGGTCATGCGCTGCGTCGTATTCCAGAGGCCCCACAGATGCCCACGGGGTATGCAGGCATGGTGCTCTTGGCCGCGATTCCCTGGGCCTGGTTTTGGGTGATGCAGCCCAGGCTGGAGCAGGTGCGGGGCGAGTCGTCTGCCTAGCGGTGCCAGTGATCACGATACAATTCAATCCATGGAAGCGTGGCAGAGCGGTTGAATGCACCGGTCTTGAAAACCGGCGAAGGGGCAACTCTTCCGTGAGTTCGAATCTCACCGCTTCCGCCAAATAGAAAACGGCCCCAGCCGAGTTGGCATGGGG
>Ga0194115_10000339_pt1 | contig 71361 bp, 65 predicted proteins | sample TA2MahsurfametaG_3_FD_148656 | JGI IMG/M metagenome (GOLD analysis project Ga0194115, IMG submission 148656) | Freshwater microbial communities from Lake Tanganyika, Tanzania - TA2015002 Mahale S4 surface | ecosystem: Environmental > Aquatic > Freshwater > Lake | place: Tanzania: Lake... | reverse complement strand
CACTACCAGAATATTCACTTGTTAAGCTATAGCCAGTTATTCCCGTTAATTCTGCTGCAATATATACACCAGAAACAGCTGTTGTGGTATTACTTAAAAGAAATAATTTGTCCGTTTTTACTCTTAATTCAATATAATCGTTATTTTTACCATTACTTGTGTGTGGTTCTACTAACCAATATTTATTTGCGCTACTACCACTTACTCCAAGACTACTAAAGCCTATTCTTAAACCATTAGTAGAATCATTGTTGTGAACGTGTATTCTTTGAGTAACAGATGGAAATGTAAGAATTGTTGGTGTTTGAGTATTAGCTGGTACAGATAAATTACCTGTAACATATGGTATGCCGCTTACTTGATAGTTACCAACATTGTGTAAACCCGGTTTATATTGAAATTCAGCCATTTTCTTTATCCTTTTACTATTTCATTAAGTAATCTGTTTAAGCGATCTGCCTTTGTCCATATTTTATTTGGATCAAGAGTGCGCTTTTTGCCTTCGCTCATCATAAATGCGCCGGGAGTGCTTGGTTCTTGCACGAAATCAAAACAAATAAGTTGAAAATCATCTTCAACTATTGTTTTTCCGCCTTCTTTTCGTGTGCTGCCTAAACCACGGCTAGAGATACCAAGTTTTACACCACTTTCTACTAATGAACGCAATATTTTTCCCGATGGGGTATCAAGAACTTTAACTTTTCCCATTACGCTATCGCCATCCCACCAAACACTTGTTACCATATGGGAAACATTTTTTAAATTAACAACAGAATCTTCCGGATGGTCTAACTCACCCAAGGCGCGACGGTCAGCAACTATTTTTTTATAGTTTTCTACTTCACGATCAAGAACTTTGCGACCATATATTCTACCATTGCCATTTTCTTTGTCACAGCGCTGCATAACACCAGTAAGCATTAAACCACCATTTTTAACATACAACTTTTCTGCTTCTGTCAACAAATCTTGACAAACTCCACCATCACATAATTCATACCATTCTCTAAGTAATTCTTTTGACATAATTTTATTAAGGTTAAAGCCCCAGCATCAAGCCGGGGCTAAATTCATGATCCGTTGCAGCAACGACGAACTGGTTGCAAAAGATATTTGCGTATATAGGTAACTTGTTCTCTCATGGTATACCTCCAATCATTTATAATTAGTAATCTATTCTGCTTTTTTCAATTTTATTAATATTCCTTCGTCATCTACTAAACGACTTAGCAAATAAGATGTTCCCGCACTAACGCAACCAGCAACAAAAAAGTTAAATTTTACATTTATTAACAAACTATTAAATATACCAACCCAAAATCCCATGCACATACAGCATTTAAAAAAAAGATATTTTGGTCTTATAGCATCAAAAATTTTTCCATAAACCAAAATCATGGTCATGCCGTAACAAGCTAATATAAAAATTAATAAATTAAACATACTATTTAGGTGATTTTCCCGGCCATCTTGCTGATTTACCCCAACTTTCTGAATAGGCTTCATCCGGGGGTGTTGGAGGAATTGTTGATGGTGGTTTTGGTTCATCATCACGCCAAGGCATTTTACCAGCTGCCATAGCAGCATCTACTTCTCTATGACCTTTATCGGCAGTTGAAATTATTTTCATCATTTGACTTTGTTGTTTAACAACGTCCATAGCACCTTGAGTTACGCTGTTAATTAATAAAGCAGCAGAAACTTCTGGATCTGGTATTTTCATTGTTCGCGCTTTTGTAAGAAAATCCATAATTAAATTTTTAAGCATAATAGAAGCGCTTTTTTCTGCTTCTTCCATTAATCCTTCTAAATCTGCTGGTCTTATTTGAGCTTCTAATTTTCTTTTTAAATTAGCTTCTTCTTGCGATAAAAATCTGCCAAATTGAGCCAATTCTTTTTCTAATTTTATATTAGCTTCTTTTGAATATTCTGGACTTAGTTTTGTGGCAGAACCCTTAGTAAGCCTTTCTGCTTCTGATAGAATATTATTTTGCAAATAGTTAATTATATAATCATATTTTTTGTCTAACTTTTTAGCTTCACTTATTTCTTGTATGATCATTTCATGAAGCAACTTTTTTGTAATTTTCATAAACTTTATTCCTAATAATTATAACGATAAATACCGCGAGTTGGGAAGCCATATTTTGGTATTGAGCCTTTAAATGGCTCTTGTGGTACTTCGCCTAATTCTGTACTATCTTCAACTGGCGGGTTTAATAGTTCTTGTTCCATATTATCTTCATAAGATTTTTCAAAATTATATTTTGGCATTTCATCTTCTAAAAAATTAGCTAAAGTATATATGACTACCTGTACAGCATCTTCGCCACCGGGAGGTTGATTAGAAAAACCGCCTTGCAAAGATCCATAAACATTACCACTTATAACACTTTCTGGTAATATCACGCCTTTTTGAACCATATATTTAAATAAGCGTTCTTGTAAAGTATAAACATGATCAGTTTGTTCATCTTTTGGTAAAACTAGCACTTTCTGTTTAGAAGGAATAACAATAATATCAATTTGTGGATGTTCGCGTAGCATTAAATCACCAGAAAGAGTTTTTTTAATATTTATTTCTTTTTGTATACTTTGGCCTTTTATAATAATTTTAAACATTTTAATGTTCCGCCTCGTAAACAAACTGTTGTATTTTTAAAATATTTTCTAACATTGATTCTGTGATATTTTTATTATTTTTAAACTCTTTTAATACATTAGATACTTTATTAGTTTTTTCTAATAAAGTATCATCATCTTTTATATCATTATTTTCTAAACATAAATTAATTTTATTGTTTAATCTTTCAATTTCTTCATTAAGATATAGTTTTAGTTCTAAACCTTCATCAGCAAAAGAACTAATATATTTTGTTAATAAATCTTTTTGTTCTGATAGCAAATTAGAATACTTATCATTAAACTTTTTAACAAATGTTTTATAAACCAATGTATCAATTGGTTTTAACATATCTTTAGAAGAATTATTTTTTGATAATTCGTTGATAAACTTTTCTTCTAATAATAATTTGTCTTTAACTGGTAAACCATCATTAAATATTTGAGATATGGTTGCTAAATCTTTATAATTTGGAATAAAATTATTATATATAGAAAAACCAAATGTTTTATTAATTTTATTAATTAATTCTGTTTGTTCATTAAACAAAGTTTTTCTGCTTATCAAGCTATGTCTTGTTTTTACTTCAAACAAAACTTTTTGATTATTTTTTTCATTTAAATCATTAATAAGGGCTTTATATAAAGTTAATTCATATCCCAACGCGCTTTCTGGATTAAAATACTCTAATAATATTTCTTTAATTTGATTTAAACGTTCAAAATTCTTTTCTAAAGATGCTTTTGTGCCTTCACGAAGCAAAATTTCATAAAGAAAAGCGGTATTTCTTTTCTTATTGTGTTTCATTTATTCTTTCTCCGTCTTTTTATCTTCTTTAAATAGTGTTTTAGAAAGCATTTTTAACTTATTATCAACTTCTAATAGCATCTTTTCTTGTTCTTCATAACTATTATCTATTTCTTCATTAAAAATTCCCTTTGAAGCAAGATTTAAGTTAGATAATCCCGGTAATATACTTCTTTTTGTAGAACCGCTAGTGGATTCAGGAGTATGCATTGACTTAATATTTTTACTTCTTGGACCGCTAGAAGTTCTAGCATCATATTTTTCTGGTGTGTAATATTTATTATTAGAACCGGGAGTTTTATAAGAACCATCTGGTTTTTTAAATATCATTTCTTCGCCACCGTCTGCTCTCCTAGCTGGTGCTGCTAGTAAAGAACTTTCTTCACCTCCAGTTGGTGTTTCTGCCGCTGCTGTTTCTCCAGCTGGCGGCGTTTCACCACCGGTTGGTGGTGTTTCAGTGGCTACTGCTGTTTCTTCTGGCGTTGGTGTAGGTTCGCTAGTTCCTACTGTTGCTGTGCCTCCTGCGGCGGCAGCATCACTGCTTGTTTCACCAGCTTCAGCGGCCTTATCGAATTGTTTATCGTAGAAGATATCTCTTTGAATTCTTACAAATTCTTTATCATTCATCTTAAATATATTTTCAAATACCCATCTTTTGCTAAATCCAACCTCTTTGGCACTACCAGCAACTTCTAATTGAGCCTTAAAATGTTCAATTTCTTGTAATTCTGTTATTTTTGAAGGATTGTTTAATCTAAGTTTAAATTTTAACAAATCTTCATTTCTATAACCAAGAGTATATAAATGAATAATACCAATTTTTTCTAATTCACTTACAATTACTCTTTGTAATCTTTGAATTGTACGAGCAAAACGTATATCTTTTTGAGCTAATGTGCTTTTATCTTCTGGGGCTTTATCTTTAGCGCTTGTAAGATATGATTGCGGTACTTTAATTGCAGAAAACATTTTATCTCTTAAATATTGTACATCGTCAATAACACCTTGTATTTGTCCACCGGGAAGAGATTCAATTTTTGTTCCACCTTGAGTTCCACGAACAGGAATATAAAAATCTTCATCTACGCTCATTGGATTATAACGCAAATCTACACGACCAGTGCTTGGATCAACTATTTGATTGCGTTTTAATTGAGTTATAATTTTTTGCATAAACTGCTCAACTTCTTGAGGAGCAACATTACCAATATCAATGTAAAAAACTCTACGTTCTGGTGCGCGTACTATGCGGTAGGCCATCATTGCATCTTCCATTAGTTGCAATTGACGCCAAATACGGCGTGCAGGTTCTAAAATAGAAGTTCCATATGGTGAATATTTATCTTGACCAAGAATTCTAAAATGAGCAACTTGCCAATTTTCAAATGTTAATCCAGCACTATTCCATTGGAATTGGACATAGCTAGGATTGCTTTCATCTTCGCCTTCTAGTCTTTCAACTTCAGGTGAAGGTAGACCAAGTACGTTTTTTATACCCAACTTTTCATCAACATCTAAATAAAGAAAGAAATCACCAAATTTACACATGGTACGACACCAAGAAAATAAATTACTTTCTAAATTTAGAACATTAAAATATAAATTGTTTAAAATTGTTTTTAATTCTTCATTTTTACTTTCTACGGTAATAATATTTCTAAATTGATTACTAGTTGTCATCTCATCTGCGTATACATCTAATGCAGATGCTAATTCTGGCATGAATTCCATTTGATCAAAGTCGCTATAACGTTCTGCACGACTTTGATTGGCCATAATATTACTTTGAATAGCTTCAAAGGGATTATAGCTTTTCTTTTTAAACGCTTGCCCGCTAGCGCTTGTAAACTTATATCTATCTAAATCTCTACGTTTATAGCGCATTTGGGCTTGTGCCCTAAAACTTGCTAATGGTCCAGAAAATAATCTTGTTAAACCAACATAAAGTGGTGATTGCTCATTGTTTGGATTTTTCTTAGACAATGTTTTTGAATTTCTATTTCTATTATTGTAACTATTCTCTGCCATGTTATTATCCTTTTATAATCCAACCAAAATCTTTATATACTTGTTTATTAATTTCAATTTTTCTATTTTTTTCTTCATTTTGAAAAGCACGTACAGAAGTATCTAAATAATTGCCAGTTTTTATAATACATCCTAAGAATGCCTTAGAATACTCTAAATTTCTTTCGTTGTTAATAATTGCTGTATCTCTTACCCAGCAACCTATTGCTAAAGACATAGTTAAATCATCATTATAGCCTTTTTGTGCTTCTGGCCTACCATTAACCCAAACAAACGTATCTAATTCATTAGCAGTTCTAAAAGAATTTATTTTTATAGATTTATTTCTTACATATTCTTCTAATTTTGCAATTATTAAAGGTCTAGTTTTCATTGAGGTAGAGAAACCGGGGACCGTATTACTAGAATAAATATTATGGTTTATTCCATCAACATATTCATGAGAACCTTTTGTAGAATAAAAAATATTTGGATATTTTAAATCTATTAATTTTGTTAAAACTGCATAACCAACGTTATTGTTTTCTACTACCAACATACAATTGTTGTATTCTCTGCCTGTATCAAATAATAATTTAGCAAAGTTATCTAAATCTATTTTTCCTTGATACTCTGCTACCTGTTCCATGTTTTTTAAATCTAATACATGAAAAACTGAAAAATCTTTTCCGTCGCCACGCGCAACGTCAGCACTTATTAAATAAGAACCAGCGGCTTCTGCTTCTTTCCATATATAATAATTTCTATCAATCCAAGCTTTATATTTTGGTTCATAAATATTATTTTTTATTCTTTCTATATCAGAAGATACAAGAACTGTTTCACCTGATGCATTGAAATTACATTCATATTCTTGAGCGATATCACGCTGACTCATGTTACGAGTCATGCGCTCAAACCATTCTTGAGTATACTCTGGATGTTTATGCCAAGGAATACTGGTTGGTTTAAAATTGTTTTTACCAGATTCTGCGTCTACATAAGTCTTATGAAACCAATTACCTACACCATTTGGAGTAGATAATGCTATGCAACGACCGCCAGTGGAAACTGTTGGTAATAAACCTGTCCACAAATCATCCATATCTTCTACGTGAGCAGCTTCGTCAACAATTAATAATGACAATGCTTGACCACGACCAGCATCTTTAGAAGTAGGAGTGCCAATAATTTTAGAACCATTATCTAATTCTAGTTTTGTTTTATTATTGACTGTTATACTTGATATTTTTAACCAACTTGGTACTGATTCAATAATATCTTTAACTTTTTCTACTATTTCTATAGCAGTTGCTTGTTTTGTTGCCATAACAAGCACATTTTTTTCTTTATGAAAAAGTATCATCCATGTTACATAACCAGAAACAATAGTAGAAATGCCCATTTGACGGGATTTCAAGATAATATTGTATCTATGGTCATGAAAATCGTTTAATAATTGTTTTTGAAAGTCAAAAGTTTTAAAAGGTATTAAACCACGCTCTTGATGAACAATTTTTGCATAATTATCTAAAAAGTAAGCAGGATTTTTTCCGCACTTTAAAATTTCACTTCTAATTTCCTCTTTAGATAATTTATATGCCATACCATTACCTAATTATCCTATTTGGGTTGACGAACGTTCATTAACCAACCTTTAGTGATATCAGAATTTAACTGGTGCTTGCTTCTTTCATCTTTTGCTATACCATCTATTCCATCAATAACATAATTTTGAACAGCATTTACATAAGCAGTTCTGCGATTAGCGCTTTGAACAAGAATACTGATATCGCCATGTTCAGTTAAATTTAATGTCTTTTTAGTAACTTTTTTATATTCACTCTTAATAAAACTGGTAATTTCTTTCATAGTTTTACGAACATCAGTTTCAAAATTTTTGTCGTGAACTTTAATTAATGGCATTTCGCTATGATATTTCAATATCAACATATTTCCTTGATATTGAACACCAAAACCATCCATTACTCTTGGATCGTATATGGAAACACCCTGAACTAAATCTTCAGTTTCGCGTTTTAGACCAATTTGAGCACCGCCATGATGCTTATTATGCAATGCCTGAGAAATACCATTTACTACTTCAAGAATACTAGCCATTTATTTATCCTCTATTGGTCGCCATCCACTCAACCATCTTTCTTCACGATCTTCTATATATTTAATATAACATTTATAACAACTAATAAATTTATTAAGATATACATCATCTTTTTTATCAAAACTGTATTCTTTACAAATAATACAGGTTTTATTACCATTTTTACTAATTAGTTTCTTAGGTATTAAAACACCGTCTAGATCAATCTTTTCTCTGGATTCTTCATTACTTGCAGCTTTTTTAAAAACTTGTTTAGTTTCTGAAATATAAGATTTTTCTTTTTCCGGATCCCAGAACATTTTTGGATTCATTGTAGCTAATTCACCATATTTTTCTTTTATAGCTTTTTCTAAAGCAGCGATATAGTTTGGATCTTTTTTATTGATTGACATTTGTAATTTTTACTGCTGCATAAAATATTGTTACTGATAAAGCCATTCCTAAAATCATTGAAGCAAATAATTTAACATCATCCCATTTTTTACTATCTTCTAAATGTTTTATTCTATTATCTTTTATAGCTATTATATTATCACTTAATTCTTTATTTATTTTAAGTTCTAATACTTGTTGTTCTTTAAGATACTTTATTTCTATATTAAGTTTTCCTATTTCACTATCTTTTTCTATTTTTAATTTATCTAATTGAAAGTTTTTATTTGCAATTACTTTAGCCAACCCCTCAGAATCAAAAAGAAAACCGTCATAAGGTGCTTCTTCGCCTTGCTTTACAACAACATATTCGCCCTCTTCGTATTCATCTTCTGCAACACTTTCTACTCCAGCATCAGCAGTAGTGGGCAAAGCATAGGCAATAGGAATCCGCACCGCTAGGAATGCTAGCAGTGTAATAAGTGATATAAAAGGTTTCATATTATTCATCTTTCTTGGGACGACCTTTCTTTTTCTTTTCTTTAACTCCTAACTCTTTACGCAAATCTACCTTAAAACCTTGTGGGTCGCGCTTTGCTTCATCTACAAGCTTCTTTTTTTCTTCTTTTGCTCTTGCTACAGCTTCTTTGAGCTTTTGTTTCTTGTCTTCATCTACTGCTTTTACTTCTTCTTGTTTCTTTTCTTCTAACTTTTTAGTTTCTTGATCTAATTTTATTACTGATGCTTTTTTTGCTTCCTCTTCTTTTGCATATTGCATTTTTTGCTCTTCTAGCCCAGAACCTATGTGTTTTCTTAACACTAAATAACTAACAATTATTCCACCAACAAATAATCCAATCCAAATTTTAAATTTATTCCAATAATTTTTTATTTTTTGCATTTTTTATGAACCCTTTTTCCATTTAAAAGCCATGTCAGCAAAACCTTCAACACTTACATATCCAAGAGATATAGCTGTCCATTCATCTGGAGTTATTTTTCCTAATGCTAATAAAGCTGTGCTAACAACCCAAACTAAAAGCTTTCTAGAGATAAATTTACCCGCTACAACATCTATTATACCATTTCTTGCTTCAATTGGTTTTTTATCTTCTTCTTTTAAGTCTTTTTCTACTTCTTTTAATTCATTTTCTATTACACTCATTCATATATCCTCCTAAATGTTTATATGTGCATAACCATCTTTACGTTCAATTATGATTTGTTTATCCACTGCGTCTTTTAAACTATCTAAATGCGATATTAATATCACAGTCTTGAAATATCCTTTAATTAGTTCTAATATCTTTGTGAATCCTTCAAGGTTTTCGCCATCTAATGCAGTTCCCGGTTCGTCCATTATGAAGATATCTGGGATTGGCAAGGTCGTAACGCTTATAAGAGCCAATCTAATAGCAGTAGAGGCAAGAGTTTTCTCTGCTCCGCTGCCCATTTCTAGTGGCCTAGCATCAAAACGCGGATGTTTAATCATAATATCCAATTTATCATCATCATTCTCTAAATAAATAGAGAAATCAACGATATTTGTCAATATTTTGGCTATTTCTTGATTAATTTCAGGTAATTTGTTCTTAATAATCTCATAAGAAATACCATTTGGATGCATGCACTTTAATAAAAGATCATATGCAGCATAGTCTTTACGAATACGCTCTAATTCTTGCATTTGTTGACGGAATATTTCACATTTTGCTGCTACAGAAGCATGTTCTTTATGTAAATTAAGACATTCTGATTCTAAAGATCCTACTAATTTGTTATGTTGGTCAATATTTTGACGAATATTTGATCTTGTTTGAATTAAATCTTCATAATTTGCTACTGCTTTGGCGTTAGCAAGATAAATATTCATTTTTTCTTGATATTCTTTTAGTTCTATATCAAGTTGCAATAAAGAATTATTATTTTTTTGTATCTTTAGCTCACAAGAAGATAGTCTTTCTTGAGTAACAGCACGTTTCCTGTTTATCTCAGATATTTTATTGCGCTTGTCAGCGGTTTCTTGATCTAAAGCGTTGTGAGAAGCATTTTTATTTTTTAAGTTAGCACCGATATCATCATAATTTGATGATAAAACAATATGCTTTTTCTTGCTTTCAAAAGCATCTTTGATAAATTTGCAACTAGGAAAAGTATCACCGCACGGTATACCATCAAGTAACTTCATTTTATGTGTTGTATTTTTTAGTTCTAACTCAAGAGAAGAAAAAACTTTTTCAAGTTTAATAATTTCTTGATTTAAAACTTCTAACTGTTGTTCTTTTGCACGCAATTCACTCTCATCGATTGATGAGATAAACTCATCGATTTTAGCAATCAACTCAGAATATTTAGTAGTTTCTGTTAATAAACTATTATTGTCTTCAATCAAAGACTTTTTTTGTACATGACGAATAGATAATTGATGATTAATATCATCATAGTCAATAAATTCTTGTGGAATATTATCTATCTCGCGTTGTAAATCTTGTAAATTGGCTGTTAAGTCAACAACTTTTTGCTTTTCAGAATTTATATTAATTATTTTACTATCTATTTGTTCTTGTAGCAATTGTAATTGTAGTTCTGCATTGGCGATATCGCGCTTATAATCAACTCCTTCTAACTTTTTAAGAAGAACTTTTAATTCGGCACCTTCTTCTTTAGCCATTTTGAATTTCTTTTCAAAGTTTTCTAAATCAAGAAATTTTGCAAGTATCTCTTTTCTCTTAGTAGAGCCTTCTGTAATAAAAGAAAGATAACCAAATTGACTAGCCATTGATGTTAAAAAGAAATCATCAACAGTACCAAAGAATCTACGGATATTTTTATCAGTATCGTTACGGGCAAGGCCGTTTAGAGAAGCAGCATCGCTTATAAATTGCACATCAGTTTTAGCTTCTACAGTTTCTACTCCTTTGCTTTTTTTTGAATACTTTTCTGATTTTCTTTCAATGGTATAATTTTCGCCGTCAATATCAATTTCGATTTTACCACGACCCAATTCTGCATTCTGATTAATAATGTTAAGGTTTTTCCTGTTATTTTTAGAAGTGGTATTAAAAATAGTATAGAGCAAACCATCAACAACAGAAGATTTGCCACTATAGTTTTTACCAAAAATACCAACAACGCCAGATAGCGTTGCAAAGTCAATTTTATTTCCTTCGCCATAGTTAAAAAGATTGTCCCATTCTAAGCTTCTAATCTTCCATTTGATATTACGTAAAATATCTTCGCTTTCTTCTAGTGCAGAAGAAAACTTTTTATTTAATTCTAATACTTTAGTAATTACTTCTTCTTCTGCTTTAAAATCTTTCAAATATTCACGAATAAGCTTTTCTTGCACACCAAGATCACGTAAGTTTTCTGCATGCTGAATGGTGTTAGCAGTTGTATTATCTTTAGACACTACTGCCTTATTAACAAATGTAACACTTTCTGGCTGATATTTACTTTTTACTATTTCCAAAGCTTTTTTGACTTTATCCAATGATACACTTTTGTCAGCGATAACACGAATTCTAGCACCAGTAACGATATCACCATCTGGAACATTACCCATGCTGTCCAAATAAATATTGATATATGGTCTAGGATTTGGTATAGCGTAGTGTTTGCATGTGAAATCATTTTTATCCTTTATATCCCATATTAAGAATCCTTTATCATCTGTTTCAGCAAATCCTTGCTGAACAGTGGAGCCGGGATAACGAACTTTTCCTTCTTTATCTATAAACTGGTTAGTCTTGTGAATATCGCCAAGGAATACATAATCATGTCCTTCATAAACATCAACAAGATGCACGCCTTCTTCTAAACGATAGCCGGTATCTGTTGTGATACCACTAATAGCACCGTGATACAAACCAATATTAATTTTTTCGGCGTTACTTGGTCTTATCCATTTGTCCTCGTCAATTATACTCATTACGTTCAAGGATACGTAATCGTTAATTGAGATTTCGCCGGAATATTTATGAAGAAAAAGATTTGATAAATTAAGCGCCTTGATAATGGGAGAAATAGAATCTTGTCGAGATTCATTCTTTAAATTTACATCATGATTACCAAGAATAATATGTGTTGGCGCGATAGCAGCAAGATTACTAAAAAAATCACCAGCCATTTCAACAAACTCTGGGCTGATTTGTGTTTTGGTGTGAGCGATATCACCACAATGAATAATTAATTCTACTTTTTCTTGCTTGAGAATATCATAAATTTTTAAAAATACTTCGCGGTATTCATCGTGATATTTTAAATTTTTGATATGTGTATCAGCAATGTGTGCAATTTTCATTTACTCTCCAATTAAGATACTATACAAGATAGTAAAATACCCGTTAAGACAAATCTCACGGGTATATTAGCAAAATATAATTGTATGTCAAGAGAATGTTTAAGAAGTTAAAGATGAAATCTTGTTTCTAAATTCATCATATATTTCTGCTTCATAGCCATATTTTTTAAGCAAATCATCAGATAATTCTAAAATATAATCTTTAAATTCATTTACGCTATCATCGATTTCTTCTTCATAAGAGCCGGGATCTTTTTCATCGGCACTATAAAAATCAGCAATAATTTCTAATTTTTGCATTATTGCTTTTGTTTCACCAATATAGGTTTGCAAATCAGAATCTTTAGCAATTTTTAATAGCGTTTCTCCCATATCTTCAGCTGTGTACGGATCACCTATTAAAAATAAATTTAAAATTTTGGCTAAATGATTCCAATAGTTTGTTAATTTGCCTTTAAAATCTATATCGGATCCTTTGCCTTCTTTAAAGTCTTTTGTCATTAATTCATAAAATTGCTGTTCAATATGAGAACCTATTATTTCTTTAACGTCATTTCTAGATGTTTCTTCATCTTCACTATCAAAAATTTCTAACTCCATATCATCATTAATATAAGGAGTAAATGTATATGCAATTTTTTTCATTTCAGATGAAATTGGCAATTTTTTATTTATTATAAAGTAAAATCTGGCATTATTTCTTGTATAATCATTAAACTTATTAGCTTCTTCGCCGCTAATACACCATTTTGTATTAGAACCATAATAACATGAAGCTTCGGTGCTTAATGGCCTAATAACTAGAAAATTTTCATCATCAAAAAGTTTTACAGAATTACTTTTTTCTGTTTTTCTAGTTTCTTTACCAGAAGGCTCTAAATTATCAATAACATTTTTAAAATTTTCATAAGAAGAGTAAGAATTTATATCTTTTTCTTTACCAGTAATTCTTGGTGAATTTTTTTCAAACTTTTTTATATATTCTATCAATTCATCCACATCTATATTATTATTTTTTAATATTTTTGCAGACCATAAAAGATATTTTGATGCTTTTATTTTTAATTCAGATGCTATTTTATTTAAAGCTTCTTTATTCTCTGGGTTTATCTTTATAGCGTCTTGTAATTTACTTTCAATTATAACTTCATAAAATATTTTTTTTAATTCTTCACGAACTAGTGTTTTTTGATCTTTTCTTACATCCTCTTGGTCATAGGCTTCGTCATCTTTTGGAACGCGCATAAAGCCGGGATCAGGATCTTGTTTATTATATACTTGATAAACGTTTTGTTCATCGGGACTAATAGACATTTCATAATTGTCTAATTTATCTGAAAAATTACTGACGTTCTGATCTCTAGTAAGAATATTTTTTACAAAAGAAAATAATTGACGATCAATTTTTCCTTCTAGCATGTTTAATATTTCTGTATTAGACAATGAAGGGGCAATATTTTTTAATTTTTTTTCTAAATCTGGTAAAGTGTCTTTAGATTTAGTGGGATTTTTTACTATCCAGTTTCTATATTGTATAAAAGCGGAAATTAATTCTTGTTCTATGTTATCTTCATAAAGAATATTTTTAATTTCTTCTTTTATAATCTTCGATAGGAAAAGTTTGTTTATCTTCATAGTCTTGTTTAGTATCTTTAAACATCATTTGTTCAGCTAATCTAATAACACTTTGTTTTTCTTCTTTGCTTAAATCATTTCTAACAGAAAGTAATAGTTTTAATAAAGCCATTACTGTTTTAGGATTATATTTTTTGTCATTAGACATTTTTTAAAAAAAATAATGTTACTTTTTGTTGTTCTTCTGGTAAATTTTCTATATCAAATACTTCAATATAATAAATAGTTAGATTTATCTTGTTAGCGGCATAATTATTACCTTTTTCGCTAAAATAGACTGCTAAAGCCCGCATTTTTTCTAATATTTCTTGTCTATAATTATTATCTTTGAGATTGTTATAGATAAATTGTTTTATATCATTATCATAATGTTCAGGGATTGCATGTGAGCATAACGAAAACAAAATTACTAAACAAAATAAAAACTTTTTCATATTATAAACTCATAATCTTTCTGATTAATAAATAATCTGTATTTTTTATTGCCGTTGAAGCTTTTTTACGCTCTAAAAACTCTTCATGCGTCATATCGCCAACATCTTTTTTACCAGAAATATCAATTTTATATATTTCTGCATCATATGACATAAGTGATTTAATTAAACTTTCTGCTTTTTTTTCTGCATCTGGATCTAAAGCAATATAGATTGCAGAATCATGTTTTAGTAATTGCTTAAACAGCTTAGAATCTTCTCTAAGAGTAGAACCAAGTAGCGGAATAGCATTTTTTGCCTTTATTGCATCAAATACTCCTTCAACAATTGTAATATCTTCATTCCAATCAATCACTAACTCATTAAAAATTATATCTTTATTTACTTTTGGATTTTTATAACGCATCCAATTTTTATTATCATATCTACGAGCAATAAAATAATTCAATTTTCCAAGATTATTAAATGAAGGTATGATTATTCTGTTTTCATATTCACCAGAAACTGCAAATCCAATCTTCCAATGCAAGATATCTGCTTTGGTAACACCACGATCTTTTAAATAGCGCCTAGCCTCAAGCGAATTTAACGATACATCTTTATTACAAAGAGAAATAAACTCGCTTGGTAGTTTAATTATTTCTTCTATTTCTTCTTTTACATCGTTTAAAGCAAATATTTTTTCATAATCTGTTATTTCAACAACACCAACAAGCTCATTCCAAGCTTTTTGCTGCTGGTAGTTACCAAAGCGCAATATAATTCTACGAATAGATTTCCCATGCCAATCACAAATCCAACACTTAAATGCATCTTTGGTAATATTAACGCTTAATTTACGCTTATGATGCTTGCATTTTGGGCAATAAAATAGCATTTCGTTACCAACGCTATTATATTCACCAAGAATATCTTTTAAAATGTTTACTTTTTTATAGTCTGACAAGATAAATAACCCGCTTTTGCTATAACGTAACTATCAGCACGATCAAAAGATCCTGCGATTGGATTACCTTTAGGAGTATATTCTACCTTGAAGCTACTTTCAAGCTCTAATACGTGTTTTAAAACAACTTCTTTTGCGTTTTGTCCACGTTCCACTTTAATACTAAGAGCTTTTCTAGCTGTTGAAGCTCCTATATACTCTGGTTCATAGCCAAAAGTTTCATAACATATCCAAGAAACAATACCATTAAACTTTCCAAGAGTCAAAATTACTTGAGCGCTGCTTAATCCGGGTCTAAACGCCTGTAAAGATTGTTCTATATAAATTTTTTGGATATTATATGCGTTTTTTATTTGTGCCAGCCGCCGTTGTACAGCTCTTGCTTTATCAAAAAAAGTCTTAAATTTCTTTGAACGCATATCAACTATTTCGTTTATAACAATATTGCCACTTGTATCAAGTATTGTTATACCTGTAATTGATGTACTGATATCTAAACCAAGAAACATTTATACACTTTCTTTAACAAGTATTACTTTGTATCTATCAGATGATGAATAAGCTGGCGAACTTAAATAAACACTTAATTTATTGCTAAGATTACCAGATATTTGTACAGAAATTAAATCATTTGTATAATATGTAGCGCCATTTGGTTTAGTTAAAACATTTAAAGATACAGTTTCTAAATCTGTATCAGCAAATTTTTGGAATTCTATTGTTTTTGTACCATCTACATCAAAACTACCAGTTGCTATTTCTCTTAAACCATTATAAACGGTATTAGTTATACCAACAGCATTTGCTGCATAGCTAGCAGTTGTAGCAAATGAAGCACTAGTGGCAAAACTTGCGCTGACGGCTCCATAATCACCGATATAAGCATATGCTGTAACGGCTGTTGGTGTTCTATTAATATCTTGTACAAATAAAATACCAGAATAATAATCAATATAATAATCTTCTGCGTCTAAACCGCCAATAATACCGGTTGAGCTGCTTACTTCTGCGCTATATGAATCACCAAAAGATGGTGGTATAAGTTGCAAAGTACCATTTGTATCAGATGCTGTAGTTGAATTAATAAATGGCGCTACGCCAATTTTAGGATTAAAGCTATTACTTTCATAATTGCTTGGTAATACTAATTTATATGCGTGTATACCGTTAGTATTTGTATCACCTTCATCATCTATAGTCGTACCAGCTAAAGAACCAAGAGTGCTAGCATAAGTTGATAATGAAATACTAACAAGATTAAATTTAATTTTTTCTACTGCACCATTTGTTATGCTGTATAATGAACTACTTGGTGAAGCTGGTATGCTTTTACCAAATACTTTGTCTATACCTAATTGTACAGATGAAGCAATACTTTCGTTAAAAATACCAAACTTAGCATTTGTATGGCTTTTACCATATAATTTCTTAAATGCTATAAGTAACTGGTTTTTTTCTGTTAAAGCCATATTATTTGCCTATAAACCTGTAATAGTAATTCTGCTAATACTATTTGTAAATGCACTTGAAGCTTCAATTTTCATCAAGAAATATTCACTTGGTGCCATAGCTTCTGTCAATAAGTTGACCGTATGTTCAGAAGTAGTGCTAGTAGATGTAATGCTGCCTTGTAAACAGCCAACGTTATCATTTAAAGCTATTCCAGAAGTAGAACCGGGGGCGCTTGTGCTAATATCTCTCCAACCAGTTTTACCGGGAACTTTAATCCAAATTCTAACAGAGTTGGCACCTAAAGCGCTATTGTAAGGAATAACGCTAATTCCGCTTGATCCAGTTATTGCTATGGTAAATGAAGCAATAGCGCTAGCGCCGTTCTGGAATACGCGGAAATAACCACAATTCCCTGTAGTACTAGAATAATTTGGTTGTGAAGATATCTTGTGAACAACACTTGATCCTTCAACGTCGCCACTGTTTAAAATTTGGGTTGGATATCTTACTGCACCGTTATATACTGCTAATTCACCAGTTGATAAAGAAGACCCGCTTGCAAAAGCTCCTATTGCATTAGAAGCACTGGTCTGTGTATCGTAACTGCCAGATGAAGCACGATAAGTTTCTAAGCCAAAATATTCTATTAAAGTAGTATTAGTAGTATTAACATTATCATATAGTATAGTATTAGTTGTTAGTGTAGTACTACCAGTTTTTCCTAAACCATTAGCTGCTGTTAAGGTAGAAGCTAAACTTGCATTAAGTAATCTATAAGCACCAGTAAATGTATGTGCAGAATTTACTTGGATTGAATCAGTATTTAATGATGGAGTTGCAACAGTTATAGCTGTTGAAGATAAACCAGTTGTTAAACTTCCAAATGTTAAACCACCAGCAGTTGGATAAGTGTTTTTATAAAAATTATCAACACTGCTTGAGAAATTATAACTAATGCTGGTATAATATTTAACACCAGAAAGATATTTAGTTCCAGTAGCGCTGAAAGATGAAGAGGTGGGAGTAGAGAATGTATAAGCCTCAACTCCAGAAGAACCAGTTGGATCGTATACCCAATCAACAAAGTTCGTTACATGAGTACCCAAAGAAGAAACATGAGTTACTTTAGCGTAGTTATGACCATTTCTCCATAAGCTTGTTGGTACGCCTACTGTACCAGTACGATGTCTAAATATATCTAAACCCTGACCAGAAGTTGTAAAGGAAGCAGTGTTTGCTGTTGCCAAAACAAATGTTTGTGTTGTTACAGAGCCGGTGGTGCTTGTAGAACCACTAGGAGATACCTCTGTACCGTTTATTTCCAATTTATATGTTCCTACACCGTCTGTAGACACATTAAATGCTTTTGCGGGATAGTTAGTATATGTACCGGCGTTTGCTGTAGTGGAGTTGTTTAGTGACATTGTTAATGTCACAGGAGAAGCGTAGACGCCCATTCTTATTGGACTTCCGCCCGCACCATTGCTAGAAGTAAAAGAGTTAGCAAATGCTATATTTGGTAATCCAGTTAATGAAGCAGTAACGGCTGTATAGCCAGAAATTTCATTTCCACCTGTACCAAATCCTAAACGCATATCAGTACCAGTGGCACCTGAAGTTTTTTCTAAATTAGATAAACTTGGTGCTGGCGATGGAGAAAGAGCTTTTAATATCTCATTAAATCTGTCCACAATAGTACCTACAGGTGTTGTAGTAGTTATATCAGTAAATAAACCATCTGTATAATCGCCATCTTCTGCTGCACCGATTAAAGAGGTGGAAGCAGTTAAGCTATTAGTAGAAAAGCTTGAACTGACAGCATTCAATACATACGAAGCGCTTTGTGCATTTTCTATATAACTTGCCGTAGCTGAATTAGACGCATAAGAAGCGCTACCATATAAATTGCCACTAAATCCTAAAGAAGCAGTAACTGTTCCAATGATTAAAGGATCTTTTAAAGTTATTGGATTTGATATTATGCCACTGCCAGTAACACTACCGCTTGTTTGAACACTAGTTAAGCCACCACCGGTTCCAGTATAAGAAATAACTCCAGAGCTAATATCAATATCTGTACCGGCTGTAAATTGATTTCTAACATCACTAGTAAAATTAATTATATTTGAAGCTGTTAAATCTGTTAATTCTGCAAAAGACGAAGAGGCACTGGAAATTGTTAAATAGCCACTTAACGCACCAGTAACTTGTGTTGGTGTTACAAACGTTCCCGATACACCAGATAAAGTGGCGTAACTTGTTAAGGCACCAGTAACACCGCTATTGGTTGCGTAATTATTTAATGATGAGGTAATCTGTGCTGGAGTTGTAAAACTAGCTGAAACGCCTGCAAGTGTTGCATAATTAGATAAAGGTAAATTATTTAATTGTGCGCCATTGCCAATAAATGTACCACTAAAATATGACGCCGTAACAGCAGTAACATTAATACTATTAGCAACATTTAGCGTAACAGAACCGCTGGTACCACCACCAGTTAAATTAGTACCAGCAATTACAGCTGTAATATCGCCTTCACTACCGCCACCAGAAACTGTTGCAGCTATCCAGTTACTACCATCCCATTGCAATACCTGACCAGCTGTTGCATTAGACGCAGAAACATCGTATAAAGCATTAATAGAGGCTGATAGCGCATCTTCATATACAACAGAAGTAGTTACTTCTGTTATTGCCATTCTTTTAGCAGTTAAGGTGCCGCCAACTGTTAAATTACCCGGAGTATATATGCTAGAAGCAGTTAATGGCAACGAAGAACTAACGTGACCATTAGGTACAGATCCTGAAACATCGAATACTACATTGTCGCTGCTATCTACTTTTTTTATGCGTTTTTTAACTTGTAGATCTGTAGCTATTTTAACTGGTTTACGCGCCATATATATTTCTCAGTTAATCTTTTACATCATACATTTCTTTTATTTGTTTAAAGTTTTTTAAAAATTGTGGTTGTATTCCATGAAGAAATGTTTTTCTATTTATTATATCTTTAATTAGTAATAAATGACGCTTTTGTGCTTGTAATTTTTCTATTGCTTCATTTTTACTTAATTTTTCTTGAATTACTTGTTTTCTAACATCAAATAAATTCTGTCTACAGACATATAGCCAATTAGCAATTTGTATAAAATTAAATTTGTATTTCATTTTCGGATTCTTCATCCCTTTCAGAAATATCTTTTATAATTTTATCATATTTTTTTGACATTTTATCTACTTCTTTTAAGATTATATCTTTGTCTTTTAATAACTCTGCTTGACTTTTTATATCTTTTGTATGTGATAAAATTTCTTTCATCATTGCATCAAAATCTTTTAAAAGATAAGTAACTTTTTTTTTCATTTTTTCTCACTTTAGATAAATAGCAAACAAAAAACAAAAGGGAGGCGCAAGCCTCCCTTCTGAAAAACGCTGTTAATATTTATTATACAACGTCAAAATCGCTTTCGTTAATTGCTACTAAACGATAAGATGCGCCGGGAGAAGCCGGTGCATCTATCTTTACCCATAGAGAGCTTGCAGAATTTTCTAATTTTACTGAAACAAGATCGTTATTCCAATAATTAGAATCACCAGAAGGTCTAGTCAAAACATCTACAGAGATTTTATTTAAGTTAGCAGTTGCAAACTTTGTTGCGTCACCGGCAGTAGTTAAATCTACTTCTACAAAACCATTGCCATCGAGTACAGAAGAAGTTACAAATCTAACTGCGTTATAAGCGCTTTCTACGCCTGCTTTAGTTGCATCGCCAGCAGCGCCGCCTAATTGGGTAGAAGAAGTTAATTGTGTACCATCGGCAAGTACGAATACACTTGCGCTTACACCAGAACTAGCTGTAAGAAATGTTGCGCTAGCACCAACTAAAGTAGTTTGACCTAAAACAGAAAAATCATTAGAAACTTGTGTACCAAGCACACCAGAAAGTTGTACAAGTGGACCTTGTAAACGAGTAAGAACAGAACCAGAAACAGATGTTGTACCACCAACTGATAATTGTATTTGACCAGTAGTTGAGTTACTAAAGATATTTGTGCCCGCTGTTCTTGATAATACATCAATACCGTCTAATTTATATGTTTTAGAAGCAGCAAGATTCATGTTTTCGCTAGAGGTCCAAGCGTGACCAGTAGCGCCAAGAGCACTAGATACATATTGCAAGCTCGCAACAGCAGAAGCCTCATTGCCTAAATAAATACCTGCTGTATTTGCTTCGGATGCATTAGAAGAACCAGAAGCAAAGACAACTTTTTTATCAGTAATTAATAAATTAGTTGAATTAACAGTGGTGGTTGTACCAGCAACAGTTAAATTGCCATTAACAGTAACGGCACCTCCAAACGTTGCCGCACCGCCAACTTCTAAGGTAGATGAGCCACTAATTGTTGTAGCAGTCAATGCTTGAACAGCGGTTGTACCGGCGCTAACTGTTAATCCACCAGCACTAACTGTTGCACCGCCAGATTCAACTGTAACACCACCTTGTTCTATTTTTAAACCTGAACTACCTGATACGGCAGCACCATACGAAGCGGATAGTGCTGTCAAAACCTTCAATGGATTTGCCATTTTATTTTTTTCCTTGCCCTGTGGGCATCATAAATACTTCTTAAATTACTAATAATTAGTATGGTAAAATAAAAAAATACTTTTTTATCCTACTACAATAACTAAATAACTGTCTGTTGTAATAATATCACCCATATCTATTGATATTACATTAGTAGAGTCATATGTAATTCCAACTTGTATTTGTGAATAATCACCAAAATTTTCTCTTACTTGTACAACAATATCTCTTGTATTAAGATTATGAGAAACCGTGTAGTTATCATCAGCACCATTACCAATTAAAAATGTCTTTTTTAAAGCCATAGTAGTCTCCGGTCCAGCAGGAATTATGCGTCTTATTTTTTTTTGCCTTTCCTTGCTAGGACTAAGTAAAATTATTTTTTTTGGTGCCATAAGTTTCTCCAACAATAATTATTAAATTATTTTTCTTTATCTATATTAGTTATTATTGTTTCTCTAGGAACCTTTATTTCAACAGTATTTTCTTTAATTTGTATTTGTGGCTTTTCTTGATTTTCTCCCTCTCCTATTAAATAGCCAAGAACTTTTACAGAAACCACAGATTTATATTTTCTTTCCTCTTCTGCTAAAGATAAGATGCTATCTTGATTAAAAGAGGGATCCATAAAACATTCAAATCTATAATCATCTTTTGTAATAATAAAATAGTTTTGTGCTGTTCTAGCCATAAATGGCTGCATAGCATCATTCATTTGTGCTTGATAATTTGTTAATATATTTATTTTATATTCAACCGTAATATAGATAGGGATTGGTACTATCAAGCTTTGATAGACTTTTTTATTATTTTTTTTAGAAGTAACAAAGTTAATAGTACCTTTATTTTTTAAAGAATCCGCATTAGAAAACTCAGAGGTCTTTTTCTGGTTTAATACTCTTGTTATGACATATCTATCGTCTTTTGGTGATAAATTGGCTTGAAAGCTACCTTTTTTATTAGGATCTTTTGTTATATTTGTTCTTTCTATAGAAATAATAGGCGGTATCAAAGAGCCATTTTTGTCTCTTAAATCATTATTATCTTTTATTTGAAAAGATCTTTCAGCAGATGACCAAATTGTAGGTATTTTTTTTCTTCCAGAACTAGTATTACAAAAAATGTTTAATTTTTCAACATAATCATAAAATGCAGTATCAATTGTTTCAATAGTACAAGGAGAAAGTGGTATTTTTTTTGTTTTATCTGTTTGTTTATAATCGCTCATTTAAATGTCCAATTTTACTTTAAAAGTAATATCTCTATCTTCTGTTTTTTTAACTGGTTTAGCTAATTTTGCAATAGCGATTAAATTTCTATTTTCATCAAAAATACCAATTTTATTTATAAATGTTTGTTTTTCTAGACTTCCTGTAAAATTTTCATAAGGATATTTAACAGTATTTTTTATAGTTCTATCTTTTTGTTCATAATATATTTTAGAACCGGTAACAACATATGAACTTGTGTTATAATTATAATCAATAGAAGTTGGATTATTTGAGTGGTTTAGCTCGCCCTTTTCTGCGTGCATAAACATCGTTAATGTATTGATGTAATTTGTTGTATCAAATCTTAAATCAAAACTGGAACTGATAGTCAAATTATTGCTTTCATTTAACCCAGAACCCCAATAAATCCATTTTGGATAATCTATTTGTGCAGTGGGTTTATAATAACTTTCACTAAAATTTGTTGTTATATTCCAAGAGCCAGTTAATAAAATAAAGCCTTCTTGATATAAAATAACCCCGGCAACACTACCGGTATTACTACCAGTTATTTCTATTAATTCACCATTTTTTTTGTAATCGCTTAATTTTGCTAATAAACTACCAGATACATAAAAATCTATTTCTACCGTACCTTTTTCTACTGCCGAGCCTTTTATTATTGATGGTATGCTTATTAGTTTTATTGTCTGATCGTTTTTGTCACCCAAAGAAGAACTATATAAATAATGATTGCTGGAATAAGCATAGGAATTTAATGTGTTTTTTAGTGCATATATATATTTTCTACTTCTTGTATAAGTTAAGAAAGGTATTAATTTATCATTCAATGCTGCTTGATCAGCAGAAGCACTATTAAAATATTTAATATCTATTGAAGAAGTTCGCGGATATTCAGATCCTGTAAGTAAATCGCCTTCTAAAGCTTTTAGATAAGAGCCAGATTCTATATCTTTGTAATATACAGAACTATCTTTATAAAAAAACGGATAATATTTTGTAGGATCTGCCATGATACAGTAATTATATCACAATTTAAGAATATTGCGGTAAAACTGTAATATCGCTTAAAGAAGATGTTGGATAACCGCTATTTATACCAGTTGTATCAACTGAACCTGTAGAAACCCATGTAATGTAAGAACCGGATACAGAAACATAAGCTCTCATTTTATAGTATTGTTGCGCTAATAGTGTGTATCTGGCGGTTTCAATTACGCTAGCAACGTAGTTTCTACTGATTATATAATCAATAGTAGAAAAAGATCCTAAAGAACCAGTATAAAAATCATAAGCAGCCATTATATTTACCTATTATAGAGATGGTGCCACATCAAATGGAAGCCATAATGCACCAACACAAACCTTTTCTATATCTCCAGAAGCTGGGTAAACAGATCCGGGTAAGTAAGAACTAACAACAACATCAGTTAGTTTACCTTTAAAACCAACACTTGTATTGGCGGTTACTTGAGTGGTACCTTCATAAAAAGCATAAGCAGGAAATACATCTAATTCTCCTTGTAGATTAGTTGATGCTCTATCAAAAGAATCACCATCTCTATTTTCACTACCTGTATATGGTCTTAGTATTCTTAATTCCGTAACCTGAGCATTATTATGAGTTCTAGAAGCCATAGTTAAATAACTACTAAAATAAGTAAGTGATAAAAATATACTATCATTAAAAGTAGAATTTTCATTCCACCAAAAAGAATACCAAGGTTGTCCTTCTGATGCTTTAGTTTCCGTAGTTGAGCCAACTCCTATTAATCTTCCAAATCTACCTGTTTGATTTTTTGACATTGCTAGCCAAAATTGTCCTGTTGCCGTTCTACAAATATGATATTTATAATCCGTAACAGAAGTATAAGGAGCAAGATATAAACTCATATTATTAGTAGCGTTATAGGCTGCTAAAGAAACTTCATTTGCCGATATTGGTCTTCTGGTTACAGAACCGCTATTAAATGGCGTATTCGATATAAAACCGCCTATTTGCGTTTCCTCATTTCCACCAGCATACATTAATAATAGATATAGATAGCCACTGCTTGCTATGCTTGATGGAGATCTTAATACTGTCCAAGAAAAAGACCCAGTATAGTTTGATAAATTAAGACCATAAGTAAACTTACTACTATCATACGTAGAACCCCAGATATCTGAAGCAGCAACAGTGCTACTATCGCTGCTGCTAACACATGTCCAATATGAGCTAGCTGGAGCCGAACCATTAATACCATTAGAACCAGTTACTTGACCAGTTAAAACAGCTTTTATACCCCATAGTAAACTACGATTTACGCCAATCAAAGAACCAGTATCCGCTACCGGAATATTCATGTCTGTATACCATGTTAGTGTGTTAGCCATTTTTTAAATCCTCTAAAATATCGAATAATCAATTAATAAATTTGCGCTTATTAAAGTTACAGCACCTGTGCCAGTGGAATTTCTAATTCTCAATTCATACATTTTTTGTGAAGAAGGAAATGTAAGATTACCACTTAAATTAAAATTAGTTGTTGTACTATTAATAGTTGTTGTATGTATTACGCTGGCATCTGAAAAATTATATAATTGAACTTCTAAAGTATCACCGCCGCCTTCAACAAATCCTAAAACTTCCATTTTTATTGTATTGGTAACGGTAGTCATATCAGTTAAATTAATAAAATTATTATTTGGATCGAATAAAGCACCACCACAAACAGTGAATGCGGAACTAGTTGTATATTTGTTAAACCCAAGAGGTCTAACAAGCTTTATTGCAGTTCCAACCGTTCTTGGATAAATAATATTTGCCATATTAATATGTTTCCGTTACAAGAACCTTTAATTGATTAGAAGAGCTTACAAAAAATCCACCATAAAATTGCGTAACATTAGTTACATCTGCAAAATAACTTCCAGAAGGATAAATTATAAATGAATAACTAACAGGATCATTATTATTATTTGGTAAATTAAATCCATTTCTTCCCTCTGTGCTGCTTGACGCTTGTGTGGCTATTGAAATGAATAACCGATTAGAAGTTGGATTAGTGATTAATAAGCCTTTTCTACTAGTATCATTTGCAGATATTTGAAATGAGCCTAGATTTGTTATATCGTTAAAATCAATTGTAGAATCAGATGTACTAAAAACTTTTCTAATTGTACCAGTTGGTAAAGATGGAGTTGTAAATATAGGATTAGCATTGGAAGAAGTAACACTTAATGCACCAGACGTACTTATTACTGCTCTGTAGCTATTTGGTCCAACTAAAGATATATTGTTTACATTTGATGAGTGTGTAGTGCCAGCATAAGACGTAAATGAAACATTGTTTATTGTAGCAGAACCAGTTATCTGTGCAGCACCAGAAGAATCAATAGTTTGTCTATTGCCAGCGCTACTAAAGACGCCAACCTGTAAAGATCCAAGAGTATCTATAACTGCTCTATTATTATTAGAACCAAAAAGACCGACTTTTTGTGAACCAGATATATCTACTTCTACTCTATTGTTAGTAGCACCAAAAATACCTACTTTTTGAGAACCTAAAGAATCAACATCCGCTCTATTACTACTTGACCCAACTAATGTAAAAGCATTGACATTTGAAGTATAAGTAGAGGCATTGTATGTTGTGTAAGCAAGATTATTAATAGTCGTAGAACCGGTAATACCAACTGGATTTGTTAGACTAGATGTTACAGTAATTAAATCACTTATTTGCACATCAACATTTATAGATCCCGTCACTGGTATTGGATTAGCAAGCGATGCCGTTACCCACACAGGACTTGTTTGGCTAGATGTAACTATTTGAACAGAACCGCCTGTTTTTACGGATGCAGAAATTTCATTTAAAGCACTAACAACGGACGATATATTAGAACCACTTATTTCTTGAATTATGTGATGTGGAGAATGAACATTAGATGTTAATTCGGTAGTTTTAAGATATATACCACCGCCAGTACCTTCTTTAATTTCTATATTATTAGCCATTTAATTATTTCCTAAACTACTCCAAGATAGAATGAATTATCTATACAACTAAAATCTAATGATATTGGGCAACTGCCAGTTACTAAATTAGGTGGTGTTAAAAATATAGAATTTAACATTACATATCCATTGCCATTGTTAATTGATAAATTGCCATTTCTTATTGAAAATTCAAAATGTGGTTTTACTTTTACTGTATTAAAAATTAAATCACTTTTTTTGAATATCTTATAGCTCATATTAGTAATCTAATCTAACTCTTAAAGTCATTTCTTGTGTTGGATTTTTCTTTAAAGGTTCTGACAATTTAGCAACTGCTAATAATTCATTGTCAGGAGAATAAAGACCAACCGTGGTTATATAAGAAACTGGTAAATCCTCTGGTACATCTTTAACCACCATCTTAGAACCAGATAAATAAGTAGGATTAGAACTAAAATTAAATTCATTATTATGTACTCTACAATAATGTATTGTAGAATTAAGTTCTGTTGTATTATTAAATTTTATATTATTTATACGGCTTCTTAAGCCAGCATTTATTTGATCTATTGTACCGCTTTGGAACATTCTTTCTACATCATAAGTCAAACTTGCATTAGCTGACATATTTACGCCAACGCTTAATTGTCCATCCTGTGTTCCAGACATTCTAGATGTTATAGAATTAATACCAGAATTTGTAAACAAAGACGTATTTAATGCCACTATACCAGCTTGATAAAATACAAAACCTACTTTTTTATCATTTTGTGCGCTAGCTAAAGGAGTACCAACGGAATCAGCAACATACAAAATACCATATTCACCAGCCGGTGAATTAACAAAATAATTTGTACTTCCACTGGCATCAAATACTTTGACGGCAGTAGTAAAAGGAGTATTACTTGCAGAAGTAACACCTATTATCATTTCATAACTACCTTTTTTAATTTCATCTTTTGTTAATAATCTTGAAAAATTCAAAAAATACATAGATGTAAATTTATCGCCACCAGTAGCAGGATTTCCATCTTTATCAAACTTCAATATTGAACCGGTAGTATCAAAACCTGCTAATACTTGTGCCATTTGATTATAAATATTTATTTTCTTTTTTGCAAATGTATCTATCGTTAAACTGCTGCTACCGGGAGAATTTGCTGCTTGTCCAGCAGTCATATCAAATAATAAATTAGCAGATGAACTTAAATATGGATAATCATATATACTTTGAAACATTCCATGAGAAAAGTTTTTAATACTTGAAGTACCATATGTACTACTAGAAACTATAGTTCCAGTAATTGGAATATTTTCATATAATAAAGTTTTAGTTGATACTACATCGTCATCAGATAAGGTTTTATATGTCGTAGCCATTTATATATCCTTGCTATTTTATTTTACTTTAACTAATAAAATTGGTACATCAACACTAGCGCCGGTTGTTACGCCAGAAATTCTTAAAATTGTTAAAATTTGTCTTGCGCTTGTTACAGTACTACTATAATTTTGAAAACCATTAGCACTGCTTATGTCCATTGAAGAACCCAAATTTTCAAATAAATAATCGCTTGTTTGTACGCCTAAAGAGGATTTTATTCTAAATTTTAACATTGTTCCTACTGGTCCTCTTATTACTCTATTGGCACTATTAGTATTATTTTGATTTGGTAATGGAATATCGGATACAAAGTCTGTGTCTACACCCGAAGAAAAGAAATATGTTGCAATGCCATCATCATCAATATAAGATGGGGTTTGTAAAAACAAAGGTCCAACTCTATCTGCTGCTATAGAACCAAATTTACTATCAAATTCAATAATATATTGTTGCTCTTTTAAAGATGGATCTAAAATTTCCCTTTGAGGTATTTCAGTTGTATTTAAACCTTGTTCTAAACTAATTTTATTACTTGTATCAGTATCAAAGCCTTGTAAAATACCCCTGTTGTTTACTACTGCTGATTTATATGTCAGCGAGTTATTATTAGCAAAGAAATTTTCTGTAGTTTCGTCTACCGCTAGCACATAACCATTTTGTACCAATTCTGGTATTGCATATTGCGTACCGGCGCCATTAGACAAGTTATTGACTAATATTGATGGTAAAAATGTAAAATCATTTCTTGGTAGAGTTAGAAGTTTGCTTTTTAAAAATGAAGCATTGTTTGTAAAAGCTTCTAAAATTGGCGTTTGCATAATTTCTAAATCATAATATGCAGAACCGCTAGGGTGATCTTTATTATATAACTTATAATCTATTTCATCATCGCCAAGAGCAAATTTTACAACACGAAAAGTGCCATCACCTTTTGCTAATCTCATTCTTCCTGTATCAGTTAAAACGGCGTCTAGTATTATGTCACCGCTATTATCTATAAAAGCCATATTTTTGTCCTTTAGTTACTTTCTATAAATAGTATATTATATTAGAATTATTCTTCTTTATCTAAATTAGTCTTAAAATTAAAATTAAAATCTATTTTTCTTCCACTATGTTTAGAAGTAAGCCTCATTTTAAAATTTCTATTCCACATTGTATCGCTATTAATTCCTAATTTAACATCCGTTGGTTCTATTTTAGATGCTATACTTTGTCCAAAAGAAGGAGAAATTTTTATATATCTTTTAACACTTTTTAACAAATTATAATATTTTTCTTCTGGTTTAAAAAGCGTAACCTTTAAAAGACCATCTACATTTTCTACTTTATATACATCAGATAATATAGAAATGCCGCCGTGATAATCAATAGTTCTAGCTGTATAATAATAAATTTTTCTTGGATCTATAGTATCATTATAAGTAACAAAATCTATTTTAGATAATTTTATATCTATTTCATTTAAAAGATCTGCCATAGAAAAATCTTCTAAAGATTCAGGGATAGATGTCTTTCTAAATATTTGAAATTTTGTTATTAAATCATCAGATCTAAAAATTAAAGAATTACTATTCCTTAACTGTGTGTTTTTTATTTCATTAAAATATATGCTATCTTTATCGCTTATAGGAGTAGCTTTTGCAACATAACTACCTAAATTCGTAGAAAGATTAATTTTTAAATCTTTTTCTGAACCGATTGCTGGCAATAATTCTAAGTTTGGTTTTAATGGTGGATAAGAAAGAATCTTATTAATAAATTTAGAACTATCTTCTATTAAAAATAATTTAACATCTGGGTTATTTTCATAATCTATTGTATATTCTGATGAGTTTTGATTAAATCCAGCTTTTGTATATTTATATTTGTTACCGACAGACATAATAATAGTATTTAATTTATATAAATAATTTTTATTATATTTAACTTGTGTGTCAATTATTTTTATTTGCTCTTCCGAGCAGTTTGGTATGTACCATTCTTGCAATGGCTGTGCGCTTTCTATAGCGTTTATAACTCCAACATTTGGATCGTTGTCGAATTTTATAACATCATATTTTTGTAATAAATATCCTATAACCTCAGTATAATTATTTTCTCCATTCATTATTTGTTGCATTGAACGCATTTTATCATTTAATAAATTGTTATATAATGAAGCTAGCGTCACAATAAGAGGAGAATTAACACCACCAGTTGCACTAACTATTACATTAAATAAATTAGAATCTATAGTTTTACCTTTTAAAAATATTTTTCTATTTATGTTGCTATTGTTAATATTATTAAATGTATAATTTTGTTTATTAATAAGAAATGAATTCATTATTTCATTTAAAATAGAATTATTTTTAAATAAATTATAAAAATTATATTCTTCTTTTGGATGAGTATTAAAATTTATTTCTGTATAAAAAGGAAAATTATCTTTAAAACTATTAAATATTGTTAAATAGTTTTTTAAATCTATATTAGTAGTATTAACTATTGGATTGGGAATGGAATAAGGATCACTATATTCTGGACTTAAAACTCTTATAAAAGTAGAAACGCTAGATCCTAATAAAGAATTTAAAAATGTAATATCTTCGTATTTAGAAATCCCAGCTATGTTTCTCCCACCAGTTTTTTCTATAAAATTATTATCAACATAATCATAAAAATATGGTAAATTTGGTTCTTTAATTCTTTTATCATTTGAGGTTAAAAAGTTTTCATATTTTTCAATTAGTTTATTATATTCAAATAAACATTCAAAATTAAAATATTCATTTTTATTAAAATTTTCATCTCCTATAGATAATTCTTTTAGTTTTTCATAGTGTTTGAAAGTAAAAAAATTAATATCAGTAATATCTTTATTAAGAAAAAGCGATTTTGAATTGTTTATAACATTTAATATATCTCTAGAATTATTTTTAGATTTTATTGTTATAGTTCCCCTATATTTTTGATTAACAGAGTCAAAAAATTCATCAAAAGTATATAATAATTCATTATTTAAAACACAATCATATTCTTGTGTTTGATTATTGATAGTGATTCTTAATTCATCATTTTTAAAACCATCAATATCGTCAGAAACATAAATATTTTTTTTGCCTATTTTATTCATAAAATTTACCGTTACGGAAATCCACCGGGGGGAGGATTATTACCACCAAAACCACCATCTCCTCCGTTAAAAGGACCAGAATTACCGCCAAAAATTCCGGGTGGTAAATTAGAATTACCAATATTAGAAAAATTTTTACCGCCGCCTTTTACTTGTCCCTTGACGCCCTCTTTAATAGAAGCGCCAACCTTACCGCCACCAGCACTTGTTCTACCTAATCCAGTTGGAACACTTATTGGATTTTCTGGCGTAGAAGAGGGTTGGGCCTCTACGCCAGACCCTAAGCTTTCATTCGGGATTTTTGGAGTTCCTAGCAATTCTGTTGCACCATCAACATACCTTGGGGTAGTGAAGCTACCTTGAGGAGTTTTTAAAATATCAATTTTTGATGTATCTAAAAATCCAAATCGTGTACCGGCATCAAGGTCAAGACCAAATCTTTCTCCAAATTGCAAAGCGCCTTCTAAATCAAATCTTTCTGGAATAGTTACTCTTGGAGTAGACTTTATCGCTACGCTGGAAGTTGTGTCGCCAGTAAATAATTGCGGAATATAATTAAAAGTTTCTTCAGAAATAAAATTTCCATCAGCAGTAAAATCTAAAATTTTATTTTCAAATTCTATATTTTCTATAGTTAATTCCGGAACATCTCTAGCAACATTCGTTTTAAGATCTCCTGCAATTAATAAAAAATATTTATTAAAAATTGGCATAGAAACATCCGTATAAATACCATCTAAATCGGCAGATATTAATCTACAAAGTACTGGAACAGAGTCTGGAAAAGAAAGAATTTGGTTAAGTGTTGCAACATCTAAATCTTTCCAATTATCTGCTTTTATCATATTTTTAGTTTGTACAGAATTATATTCAAGATATTGCACTTTATGTATTGTACCAAATAATAAATTATATTTAGAATTTTGTATAATATTTTTTACAAAATTTCTTGGATCATTATTTGTAGTATTGCTATTATCTCTATTAAATAATATATTTTTTAAACTAATAATAGAAAAAACTTGAAAAGAAGATTGAAGCACATATTTTTGCAGTTCAGAACGATTAGTAATTAGAAATTGTCTAAAGTCTTGATTATTATTAGGCAAGTTTCTAGTAATAGTTGAAAATGGATTTTTTTGTGTTTTTGAAGATAAATTAAATTTTTTATTATTTGTATTTATAGATTTTAATAAAATATTATTTATTAAGTATGGCTGAAGTTTATCTTTATTTTCTATAAAATATAGATTATTTTCAAGATCGGTTTTTTCATCCTGAGTATACAGAGGCTTAGAAATCGTAATAGAGTAATTGCTTAATAAATCAGAAAATTTTTGTCTGTTTTTTTCTATATCATCTCCATTATCTTTGTAATATTCATTTGTACTATAATTAAACATTTTTTCTTTTTTTATACTTTCTTCTAAATTAGAAAATATAGGTGATGGATAAGTAAGAATATTTTCTCTTGATTCTAATGATATGTCTAAAGAATTTTCTTTATTATATATGCTAGACGGCCCTAGACAAATTTTCACAGTATCATTTTTTAAAACAATATCTTTACTAGAATCTACAATATAAGAATCAACATTTCTTTCAAACACAGCTTTTAAATCGTCTGCTTGCAACTTATTATCATTTATATCTGGTAAAAATTTATAACCCCTGCTTGGCATCAATTTATCACTTTTTGAACGATATAATTGAGTATCTATTTCATAATATTCATTATTAAACCAATAATCTATTGTACAATTGCTTGAACCGGTAGAATTAATTATATTTTGTAACATATTTATTAATTTTTCAAATACCTGAACGCAATAACTGATGCTTTGAATATTAGCAAAATCTGGATTTAACAAATTATTTAACGATTCTAAAACATCATTTTCATAACTTATTATTTTTGTTTGACCAGTTTTTTGATCAACAATTATTTCCTCTTTTAATAAACCAAAAAAACTCGCAGCAGATAAATAGTTTAATATTGCTACTCTATTAGAAATAGAATATTTTTGTCTATAGGGTCCATTAGCGTCATTAGAAAAAGCATATGTAAATCTATCAGTCAAAGTATCATAATAACCATTTTTTAATGATATATTATATAATAAATTACTATTTAGCGCTCTAGTATAATTAGAAGTTTTAATAAAATTATTTGTTTCATTTAAATACAGTTTTAAATTTATTAATGAACTTCTTAAGTTAGGAATTATATTATTTATGACATATTGTTTTAAACGGTCAACATATTGTATTTGCAATCCATATTGATATGTTCCATTGTTTTCATTGCCAATATTTTTGTCCAAGAAATGTATAGTTCTATAAGCAAGGCGATTAGCAAGCTCGCCGTTATTTTTTTGTATTTCTTCTATATATCCTTCATAAGCATCAATTGTTGATATACTATATTGTTCATTTGATTCACCAGAAGAAATAATTGTTTTAAAACCATAAAGATCATTTATTATTTTAACAGAATTAGTATTTTTATATTTTTTTATTTTTTTTCTAAGAATATTTATTGATTTTATTTCTGAATATCTTTGGAGTGATAAAAAAGTGTCAAAAGATAAATTTTTAAAATATCTTTTATACGGCGAATTTTCATATATCATACTGTTAAAATCAATATCAAAAAAACCAGAGGCATATATTTTTTTTTCGCCATTTACAACACCAAAAACTTTTGATAAATATAAGTTAGAAAAAAAACTATTAACTTTTTCAGAATTTTTATCTGTTGGTTTTTTAGTCAAAATTCCTAGTTTATTTTGTTCATTTATCAATCTATTTAAACTACTATTTTGTAAAAACGTAGTATTTACAACTCTTAAATCTCTTAAAATTTGCGGTCTAACATTGTCACCATTAACTATTAAATCATAAATTGCTATATTACTTATAAAAGTATCTTTAAAAGAAAATTGTTCTAATATTTCATTTTCTTTAATATATTCTCTAATATCATAAAATAAAACAGCTCCTAAACCAAAATATGAAATATTATTTAAATTTGGAGTATCCCCAAAATTATTTTTATTAAAAAATAAACTATTTTTATATCTTAAATGTACAATCCCAGTTGTATCTTGTTCTGATGTATATTCTACATAATGCTCGTTTACATCGTTTTTGCTACCAAAAAAAGCAACTCCTGCGTTCATATCTACATATTTTGAACCATATTTATTTAATAAATCATCCAATGCAAATATATTTGGTATTCCCGCTAACTTATTTTGCATTTCAGAAGAAAGAATTTGGAAAACTCTCAACTTCATAAATTTTTTTGCTTTTTCTTCACGAAAAATTTTTGGTTTTGATAGTTCATCTCTTATTGTAACAAAAAAATCACAAGTCAATGTCGATCCTTCGTCATAAGAAGAACCTAAAGAATTAATTGTTATTTGAGAAATATAGAAAGTGCTATTAGTAGAAGCTTCTGGGGCAGGAAATACTTCATTTCTTATATTAGTTATTTGATTTTGTGTAAAGTTAATAAACATTTTAACAATCAACCCCCGGAGGACAATCTTTATTAAATGGACCTACTGCATCGGTAACGTCGGTATCATATGCTTTAATATTGGCAGTTGTTTTGGCTGGTAATTCTATTTCATCATCTACTAAAACTTCTAAATAATGGTCAACAATTGAATTATCATTTTCTATACCAATTTGGAAAATATTAGGATATTTTTCTGGCATATCTAACAAAATATTATTTTTTATAAATACATCTTTTTTTAACATTTTTAATGCTCTCCAATATTTTGTATTGTTTCCAGATGTATCTTCAATAAAAAATTCAATATCAAAATTTTCTTTTAAATTATCAACATTTAATTCATTAACATCTAATAATAAAGTTTCTGTTGAAAGTCCAATTGTATAACCAATTCCTCGATTGTCACTTACGGTTGCTAAAGGAAAATATTTTGGCTCTAATTCATTAAAATCTTTTTGTATTCTTATAGTATATAAACTATCGGTGGCATTAATTTGTGGTATTCTTAAAAATGGTTGTAACGTTTTTGATTCTCCATCGCTATTATCAATATATTGTTGAGAAGAGGAAATGGATCCTTCTATAAATCTAATAGACCACGCCGGATATGATTCTGAATTGCCTGAAGATCTGCCTATAGGAAGCGTTAAAGCATAGTTTTTGTCTATATTTTCTTGTATTTTAGTAAGTTTAATTTCATCTAGATCAACAACTATTCTTTGTTCTAATTGCTTTGTTGTATCAATAGAAGAAAAATTATACTGTGTTTTTAATGTGGGTGTCTCATTAAATATTCTTTCTTCAATAGAATTTTGTGATTCGCTGAAGTTAGCGTATTTAGAGTCATATAATATTTCATCATCATAAAATGCGTAATAATAAGGTTTCAACTTACCTATAGAAAGTAAATATTTTCCATAAGAGGTTAGTTGCACATCAATTATTTCTTCTTTACTATCAAAAAAAGACATTTTTTTATTCTTCTGTTGTTAAATCTCGGCGTTCAGCTGTATCTATTTTTTCTACTGCCTCAACTTTATAACCAGCTTCAATATTAACTAGTTCAACTAAAGAAAAGAAATCATAAGGCCAATTATAAGAATATTCTGGTGTTTTACTTACCCCAGCAAATTCAAATTTATATCTAAGGTCATCTTTTGAGTCTGCTGTTAGCGAATAATAATTTTTATTAGCTTTTTTCTTTACTTTAAAAACTTGCCATTTAATATTATTTGGCAATATTTTTCCTTCAAACAATTCATTTTCGTTCAATGGATGTTCAATAATAACTGGTTCGTCGTCTATTTCTGGTGTTAATGCTATACGCGGTGCCAAGCCTTGCCAAATATCTGATAAATCTTGTTTATTAAGCTGGGTTTTAAATTCAGCAAAATACATAATAAAAGGTTTTACAGCGTTTCTATTTACTACCCAATCTAATAATGGTGGTACATTGTAATCTAATAAATTTTTTATAGTTTTTACTATAGAGCTTTGATTTGTAGGAATAGAAATTTTTCTTTCAGTTCTACTTGTAGTAACAGCAGTTGTTTTTCCTTCACTTGCAGCGATACCCGCAATAGGTCTACCTTTGCCTGTTAAGATGGGTTCTGATTTTTCCGTAATAACGGTAGAAAAACCATCAAGCACATCTTGCCCTTCATTATTAAATAATTTTTCAATTCTATTTTGTATTAGTGAAACGGGTAAATTAGAGTCATCAAAATTTAATTTTAAAAGTTTATTTATAGTATCAATATTGATTTTAAAATAATAAGGACCAGATACATTTTCTGGGTTTAACAACATTTGAGGATCTGTACCGTCTTTTCTTTCTAAATATGGTATTAGTAATACAGCTTCAGAAATTTCTTTTGTTTCTGCTATTTTTCCTAAATATTCTTTTTGAGGACTAAAACCAACTGCTTTTGCCAAACTTTGTGTTGGAGCCGTAAAAGGAGAATCTTTATAAGGATCTAAAACTTCTATAGAAACACCAGAATTAGTATCAGGTATGGAGCCATAACCTGACCACATACCAATAGAATTTATTTCATAAGCACTGTGAGTAAAATCAATTGTTGAACTTGTGACAAGTGTTTTACATTCCGCATAATTTATATTGCTATCATTATTAAAATTTAATATTGGACTTTCAAATTTTGTTTGTATTACCCATCTTGATAAAGAAGAATCGGTATTATCAGTAACTTCTAATGGTTTTCCATCTGGGTTATATTTTACTATTTTATCAACAGATTTTTGTTTTATATTAAAAGAACTTGTTAATGGCATTCTTTTAATATAAGCGGGTCTAGAAGAAATTGTATTTACGTTAAGATTAGAAACATCGGCATTTAAAAATACACTAGAAGAAAAAATGTTATTAAGACCATCTGGTATTTCCTCTAAAACTAATGAATTAAAAATTTCATCTAATTCATATTTTCTTGTATCTGTAGGCGTAAAAGACATTTTTAATATAGTTTTACCATACCAATAACTTGGAACATATGAAGAAAATGATTCTTGAGAATATAAATCAGTTGGAGATATATATCCAACTAAATTGCTTAAATTTTTTGTAAATTGCGTAGGAGGACCAAATGTTGAAGCGGCGGGCATTGTTGGATAATCTGATTTATATGGAAAACCGCTGTATGTAATATTATTTGCGTATGCACTAGCACCTATATCCAGTACTGTTTTTAAATCACTACTCTTTTCTAAGCTCAAATACATTTCATATTTTTTATCTTTGATAAATTCGGAAAATTCATTCTGTTTGTTTGATTTAATAGTTGTTAAAGAATTGTTTTTTAAAAAAAAGTTTGGTATTTCTGCTAAATAATTATTGATAGCTAGATAATATCTATTATCATTAAAAATTGTATCTTTTTTAATAGTATGATTTGCATCTTTTAATGGATAATATGGATATCTTAATGATGATGTTGGCAATATAATACCATTAGCACTACTACCACTAAAATAATTATATCCTTGTCTACTTGGATCTATATAATATAGAACTAAATTATCAAATTGGTAAACAAATAATGGATTAGTAAAAGCTAGATTAATATCTAGTAATGATTCAAAAGGTGCTCTATTGTCATATTTTCCAGAACAATAAAATGGCATTTCTTCACAGTAACCATTCTTTTCTGAGCCACCAGAACCCCATGAACCAGTGCTATAAAAATATGGATATGATCCAGTAAAATTGTTACTTATAACATCAACTATTTTATAATTCTGCGCCAATCTAGGAGTGTCATATTGGGGAATATAAGAATTAATGTATTGAGGGTTAAATAAATTAGTTTGAAAATTATTACCAACTAAATTATCATTACTTTCAGGTTTACCATAATATACAGGCCAATCTACCGCTAAACCAGATTTTATACTATTAAATAATATACCGGGAGAAAAAAATGGTTGCAATAGTGTAGCAATTTGATAGTTAAGAGGTGGTCCTTGGGTTCCGGTAGCATATCCGGTAATAACTGTATCATGATAAAAATCTTTATTTGAATATATTGTTCCAGTTAATTGTTCTAAAGATAAATTAAAAAAAGATTTTTGAAATAAATCTACTATTTGGATCGCTCTTTCTTGTGGATAAAATCCCTTATATGGTAATAATTTTTTAACACCATTTAGTTTAATATAAATTTTTTTGGTTAAATTAGAAGGAGTGTTATTTTTTTCTAAGTCTGTAAGCAAAAAATTTGATAATTTATCAGTAACATTATAATTTGAACCTGTATTATAAAAATCTACTGTTGCTCCATCTAATGATAAATATCCACCAGTTATATTAGATAAAAAATTACCTGCCTCAGAAACAATATAATAATCCATAAAAGGAGAAATTTTATATTCTGCAATTAATGTTTTATCAGCAGATAAATGTTTTATATTATCAAAATATTCTTTATAACTATTATACCAAGGTTTTTTACCAGAAATGATATCTGTTTTATAAATCATTCCATTATTTTTAATAAATAATGAATAATTACCCTTAATAACTGACGGAAAAGCATTTTTATAATCTAAAGATGGTTTTGGAACAAAGTAATATCTATTCTTATTGGGAGTATGATAAGATTTAAATTTACCTTGAGAAAATTGTGGATTTTTTATTAAAAATCCATCTACTGTTTGTCCAATATTATTTGTGTATTCATCTTCATTAGGAGCAGTTAAAATATTGAATAATTCTAATTCATTATAACCATATAACTCGCCATAAATTGAAGAAGAAACGTTATAATTGTACGAGGAAATGCTGCTAGCATAAGCATTAGAAAAACCAACACTTTCTGAAAAATCTGCAATCCAAATAGAATCATAGCTATTAATATTATTAAATGATGCAGACAAATAGGCATGATTTGTTCTAGGAAAAGGTCTTAGGGCACCAAATACATAATTTAAAAATGAACCAGTTCTAGCTGTTGTAGCTAAACTAGAAGAAAAAGTTGGTATATCTAAAGAACCAATAGAACCAGTGCCATTACTAGATGAATATGCATTAGTTCTTGCTCTATCGGCAATACTATCTTTCCATATAGTTCTTATTCTAGCAATATTTTTATCTCTACCATTACTGCCTGTTCCGTTAATTTCTTCATATACTTCTTTATATCTTATTTCTTTAGTGCCAACATTAATTTTTCTAGGATAAATAATAGCACCATATTCAGCACCAATATATTCTGGTTTTGGATCATATACGTTGTTTAAATCGGCATCTAATAGTATGTCGTGTAACTGTGGAGCTTCGGAGATGGTTTTACTATTAATTTTTAATCTTTCTGACAAATCTTCATTAATAATTCGTTCTTTGTTGTTGTCGTATGGGCCAACAAATACTATTGTATCAGCAGAACCCGTAACATTAACTTTATGTTTCATTGGCACATTGTAAGTAACTACTGGTTCTTTATATGCTGTAAAACTATCGGCTAATTCGCTAGTAACATCTAATAATTCTTGATCTGCAACAATAGTTTGTCTTGTTCCCGCATTAAGATCTTGAACAAGAATTTTATTATTTTTTCTAGATTCTATAGATAATTTATTATATGAATTTCTTATTTGTTTATAAGGAAAATATCCATAAGGACCAATAATGTTTAATATATAAGCATTTATATCGTTATTAAAATTGCTACCAGTGCTAATAAGGTTAGAAGATGTATCTATATTTTTTAATACATATGTATTTAATCCCGCAAAATCTATAATATTAGTACCAGATAAAGATGCACTAATAAATACATAATTGCTATCTGCATAAGATAATTCATTTAAATAAAAACTAAATGGATAAGAGCCAGTTAATGAAGCAGTTGTCCAAGTGTATTGTTTATCGCTTCTTGGAATAATGTGTGTAACAAATTCATTATCATTTTTTGTATTTATTGTAACACCGTTGTTGTCTGCTGGCGACCTATAAATATTTTTTGTTACTTTATGATATGATGGATTATCATTATCAAAACTAGAAGTTTCAGCTAACCAAGAATTTAAATTTTTTCTAACTCTAAAATTTCTATTATTTAAACTATTATAAACAGAATATTCTTCAGCCTCTAAATCTAAAGCACCTCTGGAATTTACTTCTGGTCCTCCCGGTGCTGAAAATCTTTCTACGATTGTTTTTTTACTAGTCTGTCTAATTGGTAACGTTCTATTGGAGAATTCATTAGTTCCAAGATGACCACTACTAGAAGTAGAAATATTTCCTTCTAAAACAACAAACGATTTATTATTATTTAATCTTCCGGAAGTATTTACTGTTTCATAAGTTTTTGTAAAATTATATGGTGCTTTAGCCACTTTTACACTACCAGTATAAGAAGCTGATATATCTGTGCTATATAATATTGGCTGGCTAACTATATTAAATTTTCTATTACTAGAATTAATTATTGTATCATTACCAATATTCTCAGATGCAAAAGTAAAAATAGAATTGCCACTTAAATTAGAAATTACATTAGCAATTGCAACACCGGTATAGTACGGCATTTGTTCAGCCAAAATTCTATTTGCTTTAGAAAAGAAATTAATTAAATCTTTTTTACTATTATAAAACTCTTGTGTATCTAAACTATAAACAACTGGTCCTTGTCTATCAGAATTAGAAAATAACACTTGTCTAATAATTTCTCTATCTACATCATTTTGTGGTTCACCGGGCGTGTTAACACCTTCAGAATTTCTAATTGCTCTTTTTTTAAGCCATAAGCTTCCAGAAGGATTGTATGGAGCAGTAGATTCAATAAACGGATCAGTAAAATTACTAACGTATGTTTCTATAATGTCTCGTTTTTGTGTAAATAAAGGTAATTTACTTTGATATTTATTTCTTACGAGAAGAGTATTCTCTAATACATTCTTAACCTTATTGTCAACATTAGCACTTGCTGGTACTAATTGAATTAACATATCGGATATTGAAGAATCAATCCATTTATAAAAATTAATAAATCTCTCAAAATCAGGTGTATTTTGTACTTTTTGAAAAAATAATGTTCTTAAGTGCGTTAAATCGGAATAATCATTTTTATATCTATTAATATTGCTACCAATAGAATTATTATATTCTTGTAAAGTAGCAAACCAATTAATTATTTCGTCATTTATAATTTGTGACATGCTCTTTTCAAGAGATAAATAATAATTAATTGGTTTATTATTTACAGAACGATTTAAATCATCAGTAATAGGACTTTGTATCAAATCATTTGCATTGATAACCTCTGGATTTTGTAATTTTGCGGAATGTATAAATTCTTTATTTATTACTTGATCGTTGTTAGAATCAAAACCATAACCAAGACCGGTGTGCTGTAAAAGAGCCAATCGTGCAAACCAATTATATCCATATCCAACAGGCGGGCTTTTAGAACCAGAAGAAATATCTTCTACAATAAATTGTCCATTAATATCAGAAGAAGATATATTAGAAAAATCCCAATGCAAAGCCAATGTATCTGCTTTAGTAACTTCAAATATAGCCGCATCGGCATCTTCTGCAAAATTAACAGCAGAATCTTTTATATAATGAACTTTTTGCGTTGGATTTATTCTGCCTCTGCTGGTGGTGTCAAAAACAGAATTTAATATTTCTTCGTCATTTAAATAATCATACCAAACTTTAATTGATGAAGCTTTTATATCAGATTTAGCTATAACGGCTCCATTAAAATCTTGTCTATGTGCTCCTACATATATTCTTCTTCTAGAAGTAGATAGCGCAGTTTTTGCATCATTTTCAGGTATAGACGCGGATAATATAAAAGAGTCATTAACTTTAGTATCTAAAATATAATTATGACCTATTAGTTCAATAGTGTAGTTAGAAATATTGCTACCGCTTGTAGTTAGTAAATTATATAATTTATTTGGGTATACTCTAACAGCAAAGTTCCATTTTTGATTGTCATAAACATCAAAATAATAACTTGAGGTTAAGTTAAAACCAGTGCCGCCCAAAGATCCTGTAAATTTAAAGTATGCATTTTTACTTAAATAATTAGGTTTTATAGCATAAACTTGAAAATTAAATTCATCAGAGCCCCAAGACAAATTATTTTCATCATTTGTTACGTGCATACCAAATAAAGAAACTTCTGTAAACTCGGCAATAGAAAAATTACTATATTCGTATGTTACTTTTTTTGGAAATAATATTTCTGCTTGTACAGTTATAGGTATATTATATCTATAAGCATTTAAATTTTGATCTACGGTTGTTGTTGTTTGTAAATATCCTCTTGTGTTATCATCAGAATCTTTAGCTTTTTGATAAACTGTTGCTTCATAACTAGAAGAATTATTAAAATCAACAAATTTTTTATTAACAACAGTAAATTTATATTTATTGTTTGTTAAGTCATATTCTGCATTATTTGGATATAAATTAATTTTTATTAATTCTTCATCTATACCAAAACAACGAATGAGATTTCTAAAAGATTTTTCTGTTCCTTTGCTTTTATAAATATATGAAAGATTATTATAAATATTTTGATAAATTATATTTTTAATATTATGTAATTTTTCTTCATAAAGCGTATCTTCATTTCTAGAAAATATTTCTTCTAAAAATGTTAAACTATTAAATAATTCAGTGGATTCAAAATCATAAGAAGATAAAATATTATTTAAAAAATTGTTTGGTTTTTTATCTTCGCTTAAATATTTAACTTCTTTAAATTTAGGCAAATTTTCTATTTGTATATGTAATGTATCAAAATAGCTAGAAATTATTTGAACTAAATTAGATAAATCATTTGAATTATTTATTTCTGCATCATTTGTTATCCAATCAGGTATAGATTTATAAATATTAGAATTATTATTACTATCATATTCACTACCAGAAATAGAATATTCATTTAACGCCGTTTCAACTAGTGGATTAGTAGAATAAATAATTGGATCCTTATTTTCTATCTCTTCACCAAAATAACTATCTATTGCAGAACCAGTGCTTCTAGTATTTAATGTATAATTATTTATTATACCATTACTAATTCTTCCTGAATAATCGAGGCAGGAAGTATCTATATTAGTAATAGAAGTAGAATTTATTATACCTTCATTGAATTTATAATACACTCCCAAAGAACTATTAGAATCATCAGTATTAGAGCCACCGCCAACTTCAGTAAACCAATATCTAGAAATTTCTTGTGATGTTCTGGCTTCTTTCCAAAATCTAAATTCATCAAATGAACCGTTGCATGAACCTAATTTATCGTATAAAGTAGTGACGCTTGCAGAGTTTGCTTGATAAGCACCGATATATGCTCTTGATTTATAATTATTGGCTAATCCTATATTACCTTTGCCAATAAATGTATTGTTTGATATTAAATTTCCATCTACAAATAATTGAATATTTAAATCAGAAGAATTACTCTCTGAATTTTTGAAAACAAATGCGTAATGATGCCAAGTGTAAGGATCAAAATTATAATCTAAAGTTTGCATTTCTATACCAGAAGTACCTGAAATATATGAAACGGCAAATTTATTTTCTGTATTGCTATAATTTTTCTTGATAGTTAATCTTGTATAATTATTACTACCGCTTGTAATTGTATTCCATAGATCAAATAAACAGTAATCTGCGTTAGAAATAGCTGTTCCAGAAACTACATTATCTTTAAACCAAAATTCTACAGTATTACCTATTGATGTGACGCCTAGGTTTGATTCTCTGTTTTTTATTAAATCATAAATATTACCAGAATCAAACTTATTATCTTCTCCAGAATTTGGGCCACCTTTAACAAGCACATATTGTGGCGCAGAAGAGCTTCTTAAAATATTAGATACATCAATAGTGTATGTTGAGGTACTTGATCCACTTAAATTAATGTAACCAGTTGTTTTTGGATAAATTTTGTCAAATACATAAAGATCTAATTGGGAAGATTTATTCCTCCATTCCATTTTTTCTTTCTTAGAACCATCATATGGATATCTTTGATAGATATTTTTTATTGCATCGGTATAATATTTTTCTGCCGAGCCATATCTTGCAAAATTAGAAGCAGAAGTAAAATCTACTGGTGGTAAATATCTGTTTTTATCTTCATATAACTCTTCTAAATAACCTTTAGACTCTGCTTCATCATATAAACTTTGAAGTTGTTTATTAGAAACAATTTTTTGTGATGTTTTTCCAAACAGATCTTTTAATGACATAGTTAAGCAACCCTAAACTTGAAAATATTTTTAAATTCTTTTAATTGTATACCATCATATATTGCTAATTTTATACCATAACCATAATCTTTTTCAAGAATATTCATGTCTAAATCAAAATAATTACCCTTGGAATCATATGAGGTTTTACTATAGGCTATAGATCCTGTAGAATAATCTATTATTGTATAATTATCATTAAATCTAAATATTTTATAATATAAATTAGGAATTATTGTATTTTCTATATTATTATAAGCTTTAGAATATATCGTTGGTTGCCAATCATAATCACGTACAAAAATATTAAATTTTATTTTTTCATTTTGATCATAAAAGCTTTTTAAATTAGTAATATTTATAATATATTTTGTATCTTCTTCAAAATCATAATTCTGTCTAGCGTAAACATCAAAAGAACTAGAAAAGTATGTTAACAATGAAGACGAATTAAACCATTTATCATAAACGACACTAGCAGTGGTATCTAAAGTGACAGTCGCCTTATATATACCAGCACTTGGATTAGTTACTGTTAAAAAAGAACTAGTTATTTCTTGCGTTAAGGAAGAATTAGTATAAAATTTAATATTTAAAGTAGGATTACCTACAATATTTTTTAAATTACCATTTACTTTATTGTAAAAATATAAATTCATCTTATTATCATCACTAGATAATAAACTACTTGAAGCATAAAAATTTATTCTATCATCGGTAACAGATGGGTTCCATCTTGCTTCAATACAAGGTCTATTTAAATAAAACTCTGAACTTCTAGCAGAAAATCTTTTAGTATAAAAACTTTCATTTGCAGTGCCGTTTTCAGCTGAACCTGATAAGAAAATGATAAAACCATTATTTTCTAAAGTATTGTCCATCCATTTTTCGCATATGCTTGTAACATCTATTTCTATATCTTCTAAACCACTAGAAAAAGATTGAGTTACTAAATAAGAACCGGTATAGTAATCACCACCGGTATTAAACCAATAAAAATCTCTAGTAGAAAATAACCAATTTGTTCCCTCGCCATTAAATTGCAAAGAATAACCATAATCAGAATAAGAATCTAAATCCAATCCATAGCCTTCCACCCAAGAGCCGCTTATGGCTGCAATATTTACAGTAAAATTCCTTGGAACAGTAAATGGATGTTCAACATTAAACATTCTTAAAAAAAATTTAACACTACCAGACGCTGGTACAATGTTTAAATTTCTATCATTTAATATTTCATTAACTGGAAATTCTACTAAAATTCTTGATTTTTCTAATGATGAGGAATTGGCCTGACCTAAAACAGAAAAAATTTCTAATGAATCGGCAGCTCCCAGATTAGCTTCTTCCGCTCTATCATAAAGATTTTCTCTAAATGCATTTGTTATAGTAGTATCTTTGTTGGCTATATATCTTTTTATTGACATTATAGTATGGTTCCTTTGATATCGGAATCAGGAAATTTTAGCTCCATAACTACATTATCTGGAACATTTATGTATCTACCGTCTGGGGATGTATTTTCTTTAAAATTAAAACTTGCATTAGAATATGTAGAGCCAACTCTTTCTTCTATTCGTACTGATATAACGTCTAATAAGCCATTAACTTTTTTTAAACTATTAAAGATGTTTGTTATTAAAAACGGCTCTCCAAAATCTGGTATTAATTGTAAATCTATTCTTATTTGATTAATAGCGTCAGTTAATATGTCATATTTAGATCTATTGTTATCTCCAACAGCCGTAAAACGAACAGAGTAATTAACTACTTTACCATCAAGTATATCAATAGAATCATTTATCATTTTGTGACGTTCAAGCCAAGTTTTTATATTATCTTTGACAGTTTGATTTGGTGCTGTTAAAAATCCATTGCTATCTTCACATAAAACATATAAATTTAAATTTCTTCTAATAGAATTTTGATCTTTTATAACATTTATTCTTTTAACGCTTCCAAATTTACTTGGCATAGAATAAACCAAAGAGCGATAATCGCGCTCTGTTACAGCCCTATTTTGTGAAGCAAAACAATTAGCTATTCTTCTTTTTAATTCTTCAGAATTTAATACCGTAACATCTCCTAATAATGCCGATTCATTATTAATCTCTAGGCTGCTTTTAACAGTTTGAAGTAGCGTACCAAATAAGTTTTGCTCTTTCGGAAATTCAAATATTGGATCAACAACATTAGTAAGAGTGTCTACACCAAAGTTTACTCCAGTAGAAACATTGTTAAATCTATATGTAACTATTAAACTAGTTTGTGAAGGAGCAATACCAAATTTATCACTATTAATTAATCTTGTTGGATCAAAACTATCAGAACTTATATATTCTTTACCATGAAGATTTAATATTGCATTAGTTGGTTCTGTAATCATTGAATAGTTATCAGGTATGGTAACATTTGAACTAGCGCCAAATTGTAACGTAGTAGTTCTATAATTTCTATCTACAACAAATCTTCTTGGAACTATAAATGGTTTTAATATTTCTTTTGCTAAAAGAGCTTCTGTGGCATTTCTATTTGTAACGCTTTTGTAAATAACATTTTGTGATAAATAATCTACTTCATAATATTCATTGCCTTCTAAATCAAAAATAGAAATTATTTCAACGATATCAGCTTGTGCTAAAGTAAATGTGGGAAATCTAGTAAATTCTCCTACTGGTATTGTTTCGGTTTGTATTATTCCAGAGATAACCGGTCCATAAGCCTTAATACCAAAAAATATAGGTTCGCCAGTAACTGGATCGGTTTCTAAAACTCTTATTTCATTTGCCGGATTATCAAAACGTACATCCTCGGTAAGAATAAATCTACCACCATTGTTTGTTCCAAAAATACTATTTCTTTTTAATATCGGAGCATAGTCCATATTTGGATTACCACTGCTAGCAGGAATAGATATATAAAAAGAGGCTATGCCGGTAGACGACACAGAATTACTAAATTTATATCCAACTTGTCTACCAATTTTTATTATGTTATTAAATTCAGAAGCGGTATCTAAAAAACATTCATTTGCTTGATAATCTAAATAAAAAGATAATACATCTCCAACATAAGCTACGGTATCTAACATCAAAGAACCAAAAGAAGCTTCATTAAAATCTTTATAAGTGTTATCATAATATCTTTTCGCATGTTCAACTAAATCTGCTTTAATTGAATCAAAATCTCTACTAGTATATTTAATAGGCACTATTTTTTTAGCCATTATATTATTTTCCGTTAATTTATTTGCAAACTTAATGTTTCGCTTGTTTTTATGCCTCTAATTCTATATTTAAGTAGAACATATATGGAATTATAATCATTAGATTCTGGCGGCGATATGGCTATTTCTTCAATAGTAACGAAATCTAGATATTTATTCACTTGAGAAACTATTCTATTTCTTATTGCTCCTCTTAAAGAATCTATATCTTGACCAAAAAGAAATTTTTTCAGTCCAACACCAAATTCGGGGTCCATAATCCTTTCTCCCGGTTCTGTTAAAAGTAACATTTTTAAATTTTGTTTAATAGCCGATACGGCGGTTCTATTGGAACCATATGTTTTTAAAACCGGATCAAGCGTTAATGGTAACTTTGGAGAATAAGACATAAATATGTTTCCTACATAATAAATAGGTAAAAAAAATAAATTATGCATTTTTAGAACTTATACTATTCTTTAATTTATTTGATATCTAGCGCCTTCTAAGGGTAATTTTTCTTCTAATTTAATAGCATCTCTATTAAAAGTACTATCATCGCTTTTTAATAACTGACAATCAGTTGTTTGTCCGTTTAAAAATTGATTCATAGCTTCATATTTTTTAGCTTCTTCGTTTTCTGAGTCTCCCTCGTACCATAAGAAAGTACCTAAATATAACCATCCAAATAGTGGATTTATAAACGGAATACCTAAGAAAAATGCCGGGATTGATATAGCCGGAACTAAGAAAGATGGTGTTGGTGGCAATATAGCTTTAGTAACTTGGTAAATAGTACTAGAAAGAGTGATGTTAGGTTCTGTTACTTCAACATATCCCTTAAAAATGCTAATTGGTGTTTTAATCGCAGCTTCTAATAAAAATTTAAGGAAAAAGTCTGATGAATTTTCATTCATCATATCTTGTATATTATTTTCATCTGGTATGTAGCCTTCGCCATTAGTTTGTATCAATTTAGCAGTACCAATAACTGACTTTTTAGTATCTCTAAAAGCATTTACTATTTGTTTACGAGTACTAGTGCATAAAACATTCTGTATAAAGAAATAAGTTAAATATTTAGTCACTGGAAATAAATATTCAAATAATATTTTAAATTGTGGACTTCCTCTAAATTCATTTTTTAATGGTTGACCGGTATTACCACGACCGCTGGTAAAAACTATGAGATTATTTATTACAACAGTATTATTAATATATTTTATAATACCATTTTCTTCTTTAGCAAAGAAATCATATATGTCTTCCAGTTTTATTTTTAGATTACTGTCTAACTTTTTAAGATTTTCATTTGTATCAACATGCAAACGTTTAGTCATTTTAGGTAAAACGCTTGTTTGTAATTCACCTTTTATAAATTCTCTATATAATAGTCTTGTAAATAACTTTTCTGATTCTCTAGATATTGTGCTTTTAGTTGTGAATTCATAATTTTTCTTTATATATGTTGTCATCAATCTAAAATAAGTGTTATCCATTCCTCTTATTTCCGATTCAACTATGTCAGACATAAACTCTAAAAACATTGAATCATTTCTTAAAGTTTGAGGATCAAAAACCGCAAAAGAATTTGCTCCTCTTAACATAATGTCATGTAAAAATACACGCGCTCCTAATTTATAAGTGCCACCAAGCATTATGTTTTGCGTTTCGCTTAAGTTAAGATCTTCTAAATCTTCAGAATTTATTGCTCTATTAGCTGCCAATCTTTCATCTCTAATTTCTTCTAAACCACACGAACTACTAACCTTTGCTTTTATCATTTCATCTTTTAATTCATCTATTTCTAAATAATGACGAGTAATACCGCAATTTTTCTCTAAAGCACTTGGTATTAACACCAAAGCATCGCTAAATTGTTTAGTATAAGGTATATATCTTTGAACGGCATTTAATTTAATTTCTGAATCATTTTCGGCGTCAGATGGTAATTCTGGTGCAGAATCTCTTTTATTTAAAAACAAACTACCAGATATTTGTTCTCTAACTTTTTCAAAAATTTGGTTATTTATTTGATTAAATTGAGTTTGATTTCCTTTAGTTAAACTAGAAAAAATTGAAATTTTATTTATATTTGTTGGCGAAATAGAGAAATTATTTTTTATATATGTGTATGATTCATCGCTGATTCTTTGCCCACTTCTAAGCTGTAAATATTTTTTTTCATTTTTAGTAATTTTAAAATCATATAAATCATATAACGCATTTTCGCTTGCATTTTTAATATTAAATTTTTCATCTATATTTATTTCATTTAATCCAATAGTACATGAAAGATTATAGTCTGGATATAATATTTTTGTTCTTTTATAAATGATATATTGATTTTTTATCTTATCATAATTTATTATTAAGCTATTCAATAAGTTCTGTAATGGTACAACTTTATTGCTCGGTCCGTATATATCATTAAAAGCATCTGTTGCTTGAGATGTAGTAGTAAAATCAAATTTAATATCTGAATTAGCATTAATGATGTTTCTTAAACCAGACAAATCAACAGATGATATTTTATTTAATAAAGAACTAAACGAAGATCTATTAGCTTTTATATATTCCATTATTGAAACAAGCGTTGGCATACCTTCACTAGCTAAAAATATTGCGTTAGCTTCGGCACTTGGTATACTATCATAAAAATTAACTTTTGCTGTTTCTGCGGTTAAGCCACTTCCGCGACTAAAAGCGTCACATAAACCTAAAAATCTTCCAAAATCATTTTTAGCAAATCCACTTAAGCCATTAACAAAGACATCATAAGCATCACCGGAAGAAATATTTTTTTTGCCAGTTTTAGTATTGGCTATTGCATTTAAAACTTGATTTGTACCATAAAGTGTAACTGCTTGTAAAAAGGTAGCTAAAAATTTACCAAGTTCTTCTTCAACGTTTTCTATCTGCTGATTTAAGCGACTTTCTAATATCTGTATATCTAATTTTTGCTGTTCTTCGGCATTAATTTTATATGATATAGATGCAAAACTATTATTATTAATAAAATTAGTTTTATTTTTTTCTATTGATTTGGTAAATAAAAATGATGGAAGCAATTCTTTACTTCCAGTAAGATTAAAATCGGTTGTTTCTGGAAAAGATGAGCCGGTTTGTGCAATAATATTGCCATTTTCTACTTTTAAAAATGAAGGGGTTAAAGAACCAGACAATGAATAAGTTGTTGTATACCAGTTTAATGCTTCATTATCAAAAGTTCTATAAATATCACCAAAATTAGTATCTAATACTTGAGCGAAACTATCAATTGGCGGCGCTAAAGAAACAAGAGGCTTTTGACCATTTTTACAAAGGATAGAAGGTATCTTATCTATATCATAAGGAAATTTATCAGAGTTGTCTAAAAAGTTTAATAGATCTTCTAAATTTCTTCTTTCTTGATCTTTAATATCTGCCAATAATCTATCTACTTCATCAGCCGGTAAACCTTTACCTTTTAGTAATTCACACCTTAATTTATTAAGTGAGCCATCATCACATAATGGATTAGCTGGTGGTACAGGAGAGGTATTTAAAATATCTTCACAATCTGCGATGTTTAATATCGCACCAAGTTTAGTAAAAAATTCTATTATTGAAGCATTGTTGTTTAAATAATCTTTTGGGCTTATTCCTGAATTATCAACGGTTATTGAATAGTTTTTTCTTTTTATTAAAGATATAATTACTTCAAAAACTTCACTATTAACGGGTTTACCGTTTAATAATCTACAAATTTCTAGACTTGTTAAACAAGGAACTATATCAGAAAGCAATTCTTTTAATTTTTCTTTTGCAGCATCTTTGGCGGCAGGATTTATAACTCCATTATCTTTTAAGTTTCCAAATACATCATTCAATATATCATCAATTGCCGGATCATCGGAAGCATTATCTAAAGCATTGTTAAATACATCACCATTATTATTAAAGTTTGGATTTTTATCTTTTAAACAATTATTAAAAGCTGCATTAAGGGCTGCTCTAATGCCTATTACTATAATATCATTTATTACTTTTACAAAATGATTTCGTAATTGTTCTATTAAAGCTTTGTTTCTATTTCTGATTTTTAATTTAGGTATTTGAAAAGATTCAATTTCTTTTAAAAGTTTTGTTAAATAAGGATTGCATACAGTAGCAGCAGCAACATTTTCTATTTGTTTACGAATTTTTTGATAATTATTTAATATTCCAAGATATAATTGAGGATCAAAAGAAAAAGCTTGACATTTCAAAGCTTCTGCCAAAAATCTTTGCCAATCCAGAGCACTTACAGACGACAAAACTAATTGTAGTTTATCAACCCAAGTTTTTTTAGGATCAGGTGGCGTCTTATCTAAATTAAGTAATAATCTTAAACTTTTATTTTCAATGATATTAGGATCAGTTTCTGTGGCCGATAGTAATAAACTACCCTCTCTTGCTTTTTGTACTCTAGCTCCAAACTTTTTATTTTCTTCAAAATCTTTAATCCATTCTTTAATCTTTGTGTTTTTAATATCTTGAATAGATTTTAAATTATTTATTGTACAGTCAGCCAAATCAATTGGTAAAGCCTCTACGGAGTTAACTTTTGGAAAATGTTTTTCTATAATAAATCTTTTATAATTTGTTATTGGATTTAATTCTTCTATAATTTTTGAGCTTTCGTCTAACGCACTGCTAATAGTATCATTTATACCTTCTCCAGCTTCATTAAAGTAATTAATTGTTTGTTGGGGCTGCTCAAATCTAAAAGCATTACCAACTGTTTGTCCTATACTATTAAATGCTGCCCAAGCTCCATAACCTACTGGTACAAATGTAGCAGCTAATAGAGGAAAAACTATACCGGTAGAAAATGATGCAACACCTTTACCGATTTCAATAAATGGTGCAGCTACACGCTCACCTAATGTGTCTAAAGCGCTTTTTCTTTCTATCTTGTCAAGATAATATAAAGTTGTTTTATTCTTAACAGGCTGACTATTAACAAATTTATATAATTCAAAATTTAATGGTATTTCTTGTTCTTGACCATTAATAATTCTTATAATTTTAACAGCTTCTAACTTTAATAAAGGTTCTGGGGAAATGTAAAATCTTAATTTTATTTGTTCAGAATTAGTAACATTACCACCACCAAGAGTTTTGTCTCCAAATAAACTACCAGCAAATTTATCTAAATAATTTTTAGCAAAACCTATTGCATTTTGTGCTTCCGCTTGATTGCTCCAAAATGTTGTTTGTTCAAGGGCATTATTCTTCATTAAAAACTTTTCTACAGCATCCCTAAATGCTTCTACGTCAGCAGATTCTTTAAGTAAATTTAAAGAAATATCAGGTGGTTCAACAATCCATTTATTTGCTGCTTGTATTACTTGATAAGCTCTTAAATCAAATATGATTCTATCAATATGTAATGAGAAATCAGCATATGAGTCATAATCAATTTTTATATATTCTACTCTATTTAAAGCAGCGCGACTACCAGTAAAAAAAGTTATATCTGGATCATAAAATCCTTGGAAATCTAAATTTTGAGCTGTTATAGAATCATCTAGTAAATCTGGTCTAAAAAGAGGAACTGGATTTAATTCGACATCCGATCCAAATATATATCTAGCTGGTATTGTTACCAGCACTCTCATAGTTGAGCATGGCCTTATAGGAAAATAATATTTTTCTGCTTTTGAAAATAAATAATATTTTTCTATTAATTCTTTAACATACACAGCATCAAATCTTCTACCGGTATCTCTAAGTATTAATTTGGTTCCAACATAAAGAGAATTTTTTATTGTATCTAAAATTCTCTTTTTATTTTCTGGATTATTCCCCTGTTCACCAACTATCTCTACTCCAGTATCTAAAGAGATACACCATTTAGCATTTTTTTCATCATAAAATATTTCATCTACACTCTGCTCTTTCCAATCAATATTTGTAGAAATAAGATTTGGCAAATATTCAGATGACAAATTCATATTTATAGATGGCTTTGTGGTAGATAATGGTAAAATAGATTTGTTATCTATATATCCAATATCTCCACGATAATTAATTTTTGTCCATTCACCACTATATCCAACACCTTCTTCTAATACAATAAATTGTTCATTTTGATCAATAAATTGTAATCTAGGATCAAAAATAGAATTTGCATTTGGTATAGAAGATGGAGGATTGTTATCTTTGTCTGGTGGTAAAAAAATAGTTTTTATACCAGCATAATGTGTTGGTAGTTTTGAAACAGGAGGAAATTCTACATCGCTAAAATCGGCCATAGTTTTAATTTAATTTATGATATTTGCTGTTAATATATTCTTTAGAAGAGGCAATATAAAACCTTAATGACATACCTTCTATATTTGAAGCAATCATATTTATTTGCTGCTCTACATCTCTATACATTCTTAAATTACAAGATTTACCAATAAATGGTAAAGGTTTTGTAAGATCTCCATTAACCATAGCTGGCGAAGTCATAACTTTAAAATAACCAGATAAATGCGTATGATTGCTTAATGCATCATTCATTTCTTTTTGTATGTCCATTAAATAGGTTATTGCAGCTAATATTTCTTGCATTCGATCACCAATTTCCATTAATGCAATTCTTAAATTATCTCCTTTGGGAATAGCTTGCATATCTTTAAATTCTGCATTATTGTCGCCTATTAATTGAACACCAACTTTGATATCAGCTGATTCTTTATTTGAAAGAATATCATCTGTTCTAGTAATTAGTTTTAAAGTATTTCTAGCTATAATTCTTACATCATCGGACTTAATGCCAATCGCAGATCTAGCAACACTTTTTCCTGTATACCCATTAGCTAGTTTAAAATATTCATCTATATCTGCCTTCTGAGATATATATATCCTTGAAGCATCTGCCCCAAAATTAGAATTAGCTTTTAAACCTTCTCCAAGACCCGATTCTTCTAGCTTTGGAGATAAGGCTTCAGCATCTAGCGCTGATAATCTTCCTGCGACTATATCAATACAGCCCGCCCTTAAATCACCTTTACCGCCATAACCACTTAAAGAGCCAGAAGGGCGATCTCTACCTAATATAATCCAAGTGTTATTTTGACCAAAAATAACCTTTTCCGCTGGTGTGCTGTTATATTTCCAATCACTAGTTGGATCATGTAAAACACTATTACCATAGCCCTTTTCAGCATTGGGATTATCTTTATATTTTTTATTTTTATATTCTAATGGATTGGTCATGATTATTTTTCTGCGTCTATAGCAGTTTTTAAAGCGTAATTTCTTATAGTGTCGACACTAAATTTTTCTTTAACTTGTCTACCCGGTTCTACATATTCCCAATGCCATGATTCTGGTGTGGAGCTTATATATGCTGCTGTAGGATAAAAATTAAATTTTCTAGCATTCTCATTCATCCATTTAAAAATTTCAGTTCCAAATTTTTGTTTATGCGTAAGAGTGTTAGAATTAACTATTGCACCATTTCTCATAGTATTACCCATCCAAATATCAATTGCTTGTCCCTTAACATGAGATCCGCCACTCATTGCATTTTTACTAAAACAATTACCAGCATACCCACTTTTTAAACCAGCAGAATTAAGTTCTAAAATTTTTTTTTCTGTATTCCAAGTGAATCTTTCTTTTAATAAAGTTATCTGTGTTTCTATTAACCTATAACTGCTTGATAATAAAATTTTTTTATTTAAAGAATTTTTATTCGTTTCTTCATAATATTTTAGTAGCGCTAAACAAGATTCTGCCGCTCTAGCAGTTAATTTATGCTGTCCTTGCACAATTCTCATTTTTTTCTTGGTCCAACTAAAACATTGACGCCAATTATAGTTTGGCGATAAAGCTAAATAAACCGCTTCATTGTGACAATTAGCTGGCGCTGGTACGTTTGCTGATGCTGGAATATTAGGAAAGCCTATAAAGTTTAGCGGATAATCAACTATTACATAATTAAGAGCTTTTTCTTGTTCGGTTAATGTTGGGTTAACGCCTTCATCTTCGCTAGAGCCGGGAACAAATTGTACACCATCAAAAGCGCTTGAAGGAGTGATGGCTATATTACCTCCATAAGCACCAAATCCATCAGGTGTTTGGGTTATTTTATATGCTATTACGGGATTACTATAAGTTTCTGTATTGTCAAACGTAACCCACACTTGATCTCCAACTTCAACTCCAGCAATAGGATCTGTAAATGATTGAGGGCTTAATGTACAATCTGGTAAGCAATTAATTAATGTCCTACCAGCAGGTTCGTCATCAGATGGTCTTTTCGTACCATATATTTGGCATAAAGCGCCATCAATCCAAACTTTATATCGAACAGGTGCTAAACCCAATGCTAAATCAGTATAATTCTTAGGTGAATAATCAAAGTTATTAAATGATAATTCTTTTCTTAAAACAGTACCATGAAAGCCATTAACGCCTTTTAAAACGTTTTTAGAATAATAATCATTTAATAAATTTCTTAAAGTACCTTGTAAGGTAGTGTTTTTTATATCTAGTACTTGTCCAATGCGATCATATCTAGCAGGATTATTAACTGAAGGAAAAAATTTTGTTTGTCCAGACAACTGCTTATCCCTCCTTTATTAAATCAAATAAATTATCTTTTTCGTTTTTTGATAAACCTTCCTTAACACCCTCGCTTCTTTGTACTAAAGATGCTATTTTAACTAGCTGTTCGTTTGATCTTTGTAAAGTTTCTAAATACATTGCTGCTATTTCACCAAAGTTTTTATGTGTATACTTTTCTTCTTTATGCTTATCCATAGTTAATATTAAATCTTCAAGAAGCTTAGTGGTTACCGCTCTATCATCTTCAATATTTTTTGTGCTATCTATTATATATTCTTCAAGAGTTTTTTTATTACTCATTTTCATATATCCTTGGCTTTATATGAGATATATTTCCATTTTGCCAATTTTTTTTGAAGTCTTCGTATTTATAACGAAACTTTTTTAAGTTATTTACTACTTGTTTCGTATTTAATCCAGTTATTTCTCTCATATATAGATAAATAGCTTTTTTATTAAAAATTTCTATGCTTTCGCTTTCTTTAAATAATAATATGATTGCTTTATATACTTTAATTTCATTTTCTTTTAACCTTTTATCAAACCAATTATGCATTTCGCTTTCTAATGCATACCAAAATTCTTCTTTTTCTCTATTTACAACATAAGTTTCTTCATAAGTTAATTCGGCTTCTTGAGAAGTATCTTTTATATCTTCTATATAAACCTCTTTTTTATTGTTATTTTTTTTAACTTTATGTATAAACCAATTCTTAGTAATAACACTAAAATATGAAAAGGCCTTAGAGCCTCTATTTATGTCATATTTATCAAGAATAGTAGTTAAAAATATTTTACATTCGCTTTTTAAATCATCAATATTAGGTAAACTATTGAATTTATAAGTATAAACTATTTTTTCTACCATTTCATTAAAAGCTGGTTGAATGAAAGTGGTATATAAATATGTTTTTTGATTATTGTCTATAATAGACGCATACTGCAAAATGGCGTTTTCGTGAACTTTAGTAAAATATTGATTTTTATTAGACTTTTCTACAATTTGTTTAGAAATTGGTTTAAAATTAATATTTTTTGTCGGTAAAGTAATAACAATATCTTGTTTTATTACAATATTAGAATCTTTAATTTTTTTAGAAGGATTGTATGACCGCTTTTGATTCTTTTTTGTTATCTTCTTTACTATTTTCTTCTTCTTTTTGATTTTCTTCTTCATTTTCGCTTTCTATAATAGACTTTTTATATGCCTTACAAGCTTCTATGACCATTTTTGTATTTGCTATAGCTGAAGATAGGGCAGGATCCCCGTAATAATTTTCCATGTTTGCTAATGGCTCTAGCAAAGAGGAATATTCATTTAATAATTTTTGCAATTCATCAACATTATTAACACCAAAATATAAATTTTGAACTAGTTTTCTAGTATACCAAATAAGAATAGCAATAACTATAAATGATATAAACAACATTATAGATAGTATTAATAACATTACATTTTCCTATTTTTATATTCTTGCTGTGAATCTAGCAATAGCTTCCTATTATCTTCTATCGCTTCTTTAACGCGAGTACCAGCCGCCTCTTTTTCCTTATCGCGTTCCGGTAATGAAGTTAAAAGCGCTGGCAATTTTTTTATATCACCAATATGGTGACATACCATACATTCATTTAAAACGTCACTCATGCCGTGGAATGCTTTAAAAGTGCTTTCGCATTTATTACATTTATAAATATATGTAGGCATAAATTATTTATCTAACTTTAAAGTTTGTGGTGGATTTTCAACATATAGATTATCTTCTTTTAAATATAAATTATAATCTTTTAATATAGGTACAATATCTGCTTGTTCCATTATACTTTTTTGTAATGCTACCATAATACACGTTAATGCCTGATCAGAAAGTTTCATTTTTTTCTCCATTACTTAATTTATTATAATAATTATACATTTTTTTTATACCGTATTCTAAACCATAAAATTTTAAATTTAAACTATCTATTAATTCACTATTACCAGTATAAGAATTATCTAATATTTCATCTTCGATTATTATATCACTTTTTTTTGTGCTAATATCATTAATTAATAAACAAATATCTTTTAAAGTATATTTTTTATTATAAACCATATTAATATCTTTAATAAATACATTATTATTAATATAATATTTTAATAATGTATAAAGATCTTCAACGAAGAAAAAATCCATAAATTTGTTCTTGTGAACAATTAAATTATTATTGTTAATATATTTTAAAATATTAGAACGAATCATACGCTCTGGCGTTTCTTCAATACCGAAACAATTAAAAATTCTTAAATTATAAATATTATTATAATTTCTTGTTCTTAAGGCTATGTTCATTTTAGAAAGGCCATAATAATCAATTGGTATTGAAACACCTAATTCATTTTCTTTAAAATTATTTATATCTCTTCTTCTATCAAAGGAAGCGGCACTATCAAAATTAATAATTTTTTTTACTTTATTAAAATTCGAAGCAATATTTTCAAACATTAAAATATTTTCATAAAATGTTTGATAATCATCATTTTTTATTCTTCTTCCGCCTTTTACGGCATTATGCAAAATAATATCTATTTTATTTTTCTTTATATAATTATTTACATCATTAATATTTAATAAGTTAACTTCATTTCTAGAAGACAAAAATAAATTAGAATTATCTGCACAAAATAGTTTAGTTAATTCATTGCCAAGAAAACCATTTTTTGTAGTTAACCAAATGTTCATACTATTTCTTTAAATTTAAATAAAAAGGATCTTTATTGTATAAAAAATCAAAAAATATTGTTTCTAACTCAACAGTTGTATCAGGATGCTTAACGGTTATTTTATTAAAAACGCTCATAATTTGTTTGTCTTCTTCGGCCCAATGAGTATAACCAAGCTTATCGTAATCTTTTCCACGCCCACCACCAACTAATTTAACACATATTTTTTCATAATTTATATAATTTCTTATAATTTCAAATGGTCTATATAATAGAAACGGAGTTATAGAATAGACTACAGGTATTTTTCCTTCTAATGCCAAACCAACAGCCATGCCTACCATTAATTGCTCTGCCGAACCGGGATTAATAAATCTATCAGGAAAATCTTTTTTTATATTATCCCATAATCTATAACCGAGATCGCCGCTTAATAAATAAATATCTTTATTTTTTTCCATTTCTCTATACAGAAGATTAGCAAATGTTTTTCTCATTATTTGTTTTCCTCATAATCCTTTTCACTCATACAATAATAGTGTGCATCAATCCCTTTTAAAAAATTAAAATGCTCAACATGAGTTTTACAAATTATAACATTTTCATTAAATGATTTTATTCTTTTTTCTAAATATTCTATATCAACTATATCATATGCACAATATCCATTTGCATTAACAAATATTTTTAAATTATTTAAATTATTTTCTTTTGTAAACCTTAAAGCTTCCCATACACATCCTTCCGCCGATTCTCCGTCAGAGATTAAACAATAAACATTTCTATTTTTATTAGCCATCGCTCTACCAACAGCTACTAAAATACCCATTCCTAAACTACCGGTAGAACAATAAATTTTATGTTTTTCATCTAATTTTGGATGTTCTCCGTGTTTATCAAGTAAATATTGAGCGTCAAAACCAAAATATTTTTCTAATACTACATATAAAGCAGCAACTGCATGACCGTTTGATAAAATAAATATATCTTCTTGGGACATCTTTGAATAAATTTGATCAATAATGTTTAAAGATGAAAAATAACTACCAAGGTGATGTAACTTGTTTTTATAACATAATTCTAAAAGTCTTTTTTTTAATTTTTCATCTACCATACAAAGTTATCCTTATAGTAAGAAACTATTTTAACAATTTCTTCATCAAATATTTTTTTGTTTTTCCAGCCAATAGATTTAAGTTTTGTGTCATCAATTTGATATTTTAAGTCTTGACCAACTCGTTTAAAATTTAAATCTATATAATCGTCATAATTTACAGATTTATTATAATAAGCATCTATCACTTTATTAACAGTTATAATATTTTTTTGTTCTAAATTGCCACCAATGTTATAAATTTCATTAATAGCATTAATATTTATTAATTGTATAATCGCATCAGCTGTATCTTCGACATGCAGCCATGTTCTTTTGGGTTGTCCTGCTTGATGTAAAGGAATTTTTTTACCTAAATGTAAATATTTACAAGATTTTGGTATTAATTTTTCTACATGTTGATAAATACCATAATTATTACTTGGACGGACTATAACATAAGGTACGTTATGCGTTCTGTGCCAAGCTAAAATTAGCATATCAGCAGCAGCTTTTGTAGCAGAATAAGGATTGCTGGGACATAATAAATCCGTTTCTTTAAACGCTGAATTACCAGAGTCCCCATATACCTCATCAGTACTAAAATGTAATAAAATAGGTTTTGTAGTTCCTCTAAAATTTTGTATTAATTTTAAAAGATTATGCACACCGTTAATATTTGATTTTATAAACTCTGAACTATCCACAATTGAATTGTCTACATGTGTTTCAGCAGCGGTGTTTATAACATAATCACAATCATGTAAAAAAATAATATCATTTATATCTTTTTTTTCAAATTTAAAGTTTTTATATGTATTAAATTTTTTAAGTAAGTGGTCGTTAGCAGCATAAGTAATTTTATCTACTCCTATAACATACCATCCATTTTCAAGACATTTTTTAGTTACATGTGAACCGATAAAACCTAAGCAACCAGTAACATAAACAATTTTTTTCATAATAAACCTATAAAGTTTTAAAAATCACTAATAATCCTCTATGGCATCTTTCAGTATCCAAAGAGCTTTTATTAAAAAGATAATGTGATATTTTTTTTTCATTACATTTTTTATATATATCTACTAAATTAGGATAAACGTTAGTAACATTATCAACGTCGTGATAAATTAAAATTCCATTATTATTTAATATATTATCATAAACATATTCAAACCATTCATTTGTATGATGATGATCTGCATCACTCATTATAAAATCATATTTTTCGTTACACGAAAATATATATTTTTTTTCATCACTCGACACAATGTTAATTTTTAAACCATATTTTTGTTGTACTTCTTGGGGCATTATACCACCAAAATCTAACCAATTATCAACCACGGTAAATGAACATTTATTGTTATTATATTCTATTGCCTGAATGATAGCATCGGTTGATCTACCACCGCCAATACCTAATTCAAGAACTTTTTCAGGTTTACTACTAATAACTAATGATTTTACTAGTTCCGCATGCACTAAATCAATTTTTATATTTTCATCTGTGCCAAATATTTTCATTAATTACTCCTCAATATATTTTTTAAAATATTGTAAATTATCAATAATATATTTTGGATATGAACTATCAATTTTCACTTTTTCTTTTATCATATCCTTACGTAATTTTTCTACACCTTTATTACCATTTGTAACATCAGTATTTTGAAAACTGTGTGAGAAACTAATATATTTTTTATAAACGTTTTCCTCGGTGTCTGACAGAAAACTAAAATGCCAGCCACCATTTATTTCTATACCAACATCTTTTTCTCTTAGAAGACTAGGATCTATTTGTTTAAAAATAGAATATTTTAAAATTTTTGGACCAGCCGTATCATTACCACAATATAAATTTAATTTATATGCATAATGTTTTTGTCTACATTTAATAATTTCAAAATGATTTAGTAAATTTATACTATTATTCATTGTTGTATGATCTATTATTTCATCCAAATCTGATGATATAATTATATCATTATCCGAAGCATTTAAATTTTTTAATGTTATTAAACAATAATTTCTTTGAAAATTTTCATTACCCCATATTTCTCTATTAGCCGCTATATTATAAGAATTGTTCCAAGAAACAATATTAAACTTATTTATATCTTTAAAAGATATTTTTTCATAAATAATTTTATTTTTAAACTTTTCAAATTCTTTGAAATGTTTTTCTAAAATATATTCTTTTTTTATTCCAGAATGTGTAGAATCTGCTTCAATAATAATAAATTTATCTACAAAAGAATCATGTTGTTCAAGTCTTATTTTTAATAAATCAATTTCATTAAAAAACATCATACAATCAAATATCATGTTTGCTCCAAAAGGCACCTAAAACTCCTAGAGGTGGATTATGGTCATCATTATGCCACGTAGTAAAGTCAGGAAAATAAGTTTTATAATCTTCAAAATCCCAAGAACTTAAATGTTTTTCATGTGGATTACCATATAGTTCTCCTTGCGGATATTCGCCTCTAGGCGTTTCTATTGCAATAAAGCTAGCATATTTTTTCATTGAATTTATTACTTTTACAGCTTCTTTTTTGATTAAATGTTCTGGTCCATGTTCCCAAATTATTGCAACATCATTTAAAGAATATTTTTTATAATCAAAATCTCTTATGTCGCAGCATATTTTTGTAACATTATATTTATTAAAATCTTCTAAATTTTTACAAAAAGCATCTAAAACATATACTTGATCAGTATCAAAAGTAAAATATTTTGATACATAATCATCAAATAACCAATATCCGCTATCATATCTCCAACCTATAGTAAGAAATTTTTTTGATTTTTGCAAACCAATTAAAAATTTATCCATTTTTTCTTTTTCTTTAATATAATTAAATGACATTTTTTTAACTTTCTATAACATTACAAATGTTTTTTAAATGATTAGATACCTCTTCGGAAAATAAAGAAGTGTCTAATTTTAGTTTCTCTGGTACAAAACCACCTGCATGATGAAGTACTTTAATTTTTTTATTATTTAAAAAAAGTTTATCTCCTCTTAATTCAATTTCTTTCCAAGAATCCCAATGGGTTTTTGTACCATAAGCATTTGCAATACCGTAATAACAATTATTTTCAACAGCATCTAAAATTTTTACTTTTAAATTTGGACTATTTTTTAACATTAAGTTAAGGATATCTTGTTCGTGTTGAAAAAAAACATTTTTATATTTTTGATTATTTGCTATCCAAGTATCCCAAAATTCTTTTTTAGAAGACGCTATAAGACCACAATTAGCATATTTAAAAATATCAATTTGTCCATTTGCTGTACATGGTGCGCCGCACCCTGCTGTTCCTATATCGCTGTTATTGCGAACAACAGCCACATCATAATCGCCCTCTAATATTTCATCCATTCTATCAGTTATTATACAATCTGCATCAATGTGTACAACTATATCATATTTATCAGCTATAGTTCTAGACATAATTGGATTAAAATAATAAAAACTACTTTCACCATATTTATTGCATTCTCTTATAATATCTTTTGAAGATAAAACATATAAAGGATAATCTGGATGATATTTATAAAATGAATTAATCATTTTATAAATTCCGTAATATCCTGATTTATCATCGGTAACATAAGTTATAAATCCTATTTTTTTATTCATGTTTTTTCCTATTAAAAGTATTTGATATTATCAAAAATGTAATGCGATGCATTAATACAATATTCGTATTCTATATTTAGACCAATTCCGATTGCTATAGCGCACACTAAAGAACCATTACCTATAAAGTTGTTTTTTTTAGAAATTAAATTAGCAATATCTAAACAAGTTTTTGCTTTAAAAAAAGGTATTTTACAACCATATAAATCAACAAAATTTTTGTATTCTTCTTCAAGACCAACAAAAATTCCTTTTTTATTAATTCTTTCTAAATTTAAATAATAATAATTATCATTTCCTCTATATCTAAGAGTTCTAGAAATAATTGTATCTCTTTCAGGAAGTGGATCAATAATATTATTATAACATTCAATCCATTTTTGATTTAAACTTTCTTTATTAAAATTTAAAAACTTTTTACTATGAAAAATATTTAAATTTCTTATAACTATATCTCTATAATCAAATTCACTCATGTCAAAATCGTAATGTTGTGAATCATATATATTTACTTGTACATAGCTTTGTTTTTTTAACAAAGGCATTAAAAATTCAGCACTTTTTTCATTAAATTTAGTTTTGACATTTCTTATAAAACCATCTCTAATATAGTCTTTACCTCCTGAAGAATCTAAATATATATTTTTTGTTTTTAAAATTTTAGCATATAAAAGAGAATATATAATGTCGCCCATGTCTCCCGATATCTTAAATGAATCGGTACAAGAAACTCTATAATCTTGTATATTAGTCACCTTTTATTACCCTATAAGAATCTTCATCAAAATGCTGTGTTGAAAACTCAAATAATTCTGTATCTTCTAGCGCATGCATTTGATGTATTAAGTTAGGATTAACGTGAAAACTATCTCCTCGTTCTAAAATTAATTCGCTGCATTTAGTTATGTCTTCATCAAGTCCATATTTAACTAAAATTTTTCCTGATTGTATATAAAATACTTCATCTTTAATTTTATGATAATGCCAAGAGCATTTTTTTCCTTTAACAAAATACAAAAGTTTTCCGCAATATTTATCGCTGTTTACAATCCATTTTTCAAATCCCCAACCTTTTGGTACAAATCTATGTTCGGAAGTAGTCTTCATCTTTTATTCCTTTATCGTCTATATAAAAATCAGCTGACGGTTTTCCTAAAATTAGTTGATGATATTTTACATTCCAGTTTTTTAATTGTTCAGAAGTAAAGTTATAATATTTTTCATAAACTTTTTCTAGATTATTATTAAATGTTTTCATTCCTCTGGCAGTAAAAAAAATAATATTATTACCTTCATCAAATAATTTATTAATTTTTTTTATTCTTTCTACAAACGGAATAGCAGTATCATATTTACCATTTGTATTATTACATATAGTACCATCAATATCAAAAACGTATATCATGCATAACCTCTTGGAAATCAATAATAGCAGTTCCTGTTTTTTTAACTACGTTAGAAGCACAAACATTAGCAAAATTGATTGCTTCTGGCATATTTCTAGTTAATAGATATTGTACTACCAATCCGCACATAAAAGAATCGCCAGCTCCGCTTACATCAAAAACCTCTACTTTTTTTGTAGAATATATTTTACCATTATACATGGCACCCTTATCGCCTTTGGTTACTATTAATGGTGATTTTAAAGGTAATTTATTGGCTTTAGTAAATTCTAAATCATTAATTTTTAATATTGTATTTTCATGATCAAAAATAGACAAATTATTTTTTTTAGAATCAACAAATATTAAACCATCATATAGTTGTCTAGTCAAAGAATAAACTTTTTCTGTAATAGATCCTTTATTGTAATCTGATATAATAATTGCATCATATTGTTTTAAAGTTTCAAAATTAATTATTAATTCAGGTGCTGGCTTTTCAAAATCGGCACGAATTAAATGTTGTTTAGATTTTAAATCTATATATCTTATTTTTTGTATATCCTTAGTGGATACAAGCAAATCAGTATTCACATTAAGAGATTTTAAATTATTATATACATTTCCAGCCATTCCATCTGTTCTTATTTCATGATCAAACAAAAAAACAGGTACTGGTGCTTCAGGACTTATTCTGTTACAAAAACCATATAAAAAAATATCAGTACAATAATCACCCATTATTAATACTTTTAATTGTCTTAGTCGTTGAATATCCATCTAAATAATTAAAGATTATAACACTAGCAAGTCCAAAGCCAACAACTTGTTCTTTTATATAATCTCCTCCTTTTACAATAATATGCGGTTTTATTTTTTTTATTAATTCCAACGGAGTTGTATCATCAAAAATTTGTACTTCATCAACAAACTTTATAGATTCTAATATTTTTTTTCTATCTTGTTCATTATTTATTGGCCTGTTGTTGCCTTTTAATTTTTTAACACTTTTATCGCTGTTAATACCAACAATTAATTTGTCTCCAAGATTTTTAGAAAATTTAAGTAATTCTATATGTCCAACGTGTAAAACATCAAAACAACCATTAGTAAAAATTAATTTCATAAAATACCTTGATAGTCTGATAATATCAGATTATTATTGCTATCATACCAATTATTTAATAAAATATTTCTCATATATTCAGAATAATGCGGTTCTTCTGTTCCCAGATAATATTTTTTCTTTTCTTTTAACTCTGGTAAAACTTCTACAAAATTACACAAAGAAGAATCCACACAAGCAATTTCTTCAGCTTCTAATAATACTAAATACCAATCATATAGTTCATAATCTTTTATATAAGATAAATTAATAGGATTTTTCATTTGTATGGAGCGAGGATTATCTACATAATTGTGAATAATACTAAACTTTTCAGAACCATATTTTTTTTTAGAAAATTCTTTAATAAATTTAAGAAGTTTATTTTCTTTTTCTAAATTTCTATTCCATTTAAAATTCCATCTTTCTTTTAATGGTACCTCTGCTAAATGGTACCTCATATCAATCCAGTTTCTTTTTTGTTTATAAAACAGAAATCTTAAGTTGTTATTGCTTGTACTAGTACCCGGAAAACCCCAGCAAATATCTAATATTTTAGCCTCTTTATTATTTTTTATATATTCATAAGCTTCTTTAAAAAAGCATAATGATGCCGAGTTACTGCTAGCGTCTGTAAAGTTTAATCTTTTATTAGTATAATAATTATTGTTTAATAAACTATTAAAAGTTTTTATTTTTATATTTGGTATAGAACTAAAAAAAGATTTAAAATTATCAAATATAAGCCACTCAATTTCATATCCTAAATTATAATAATAATGTGCTATAGGCGTACTTATTATTAGATCACCTAATTTACCGGGCTGTAAGAGAATAGCTTTTTTCATTTATGTATTTAATGTATAAAAGTTTTTAAAAATATCTTCATCTGGTGCTGAAGGGCAGATTAGCGAAAAAAACTTATCATTTAACTTTTTTTGTTCAAATTCAGTTTTAATCCAAGAAGATAATTTTTTGGCTTGTGATTTATAACGACCATAATCTTTATAACAATCTCGCAAACGATCTTTATAAGAGGCCATTTTAGGAAATGCCCATTGAGTTCCTTCTTCTAAGACACCTGCCCAAACGTGCTCTTTAGATATTGGTTTTAAATCAAAATCAATTTTTCCAAACATTCTTTTCTTGTTTTTCTCATCGGGCATATATAAAAAATCTGTATGACCGCTCCAATCAGTAGCTATAACTGGTAATTCATTGGCGGCTGCTTCTAATAACGGAAGACCAAATCCTTCTCCATGAGTCGTAGAAACAATTGCTTTAATCTTAGGATTATTATATATACTTTGCATTTGTTGCTCGGATAAATGACCATGTAATAAATGAACAGAACATTTTTTATTTTTATAATTATTTAATAAATTTTGCAATCTTTTTTTAGTATGTTCTCTATCCATCATAGAATCATTGGCAGTATTTATTTTTAATACTAAACCAACTTCTTCATTACTAAATTCTTCTAAAAATCCTATAATTGTTTGTTCTAAATTTTTTCTAGCACTCCATTGACAAATACATAAAAAGTTAAAATCATATTTTAAATTTAAATCTAAATTTTCTTTTTCTATTTCACGATATGGTAAATGTACAACATCCACAGAAGTAAAAACTTTAAATTGTTGTCCTAAAGAATTACCAAAAACTGTATTTATAAAACCAGCTTTTGCATGTTCGCTAATAACAATAATTTTATCCATACCTTGCGACGGCTCAAACCAAGCTGGACTAATCATATTAGTTTCGATACCAGCAGTATAGCCAATATTAACTGGGGTTAGCTTTTTCCATTCATTTGGAATAGAAATTTGTAAAGAAATATCGAATAAAAATTGATTATTATTTTTTTGAAGAAATAATTGTGTTTTTAAAACTAATTCATCAATATACCTTCTTTCTTCATTATCATCAAAAAGCCACCCAGTATTTCCCCAAGAAGTTGGCAATAAATAAAGATCAACGTCAGGCCGATCCTTTAAAGATCTTAAAGCAAACCTAGCCATTTCTCCATAACCACTTCTACTCAATATTGGTCCTGAAATTAATATTTTTTTCATTTTACATTTCCTTTGATTCCCAAGATTTATAATTTTTTCTTGTTGCCCATGAGCCATACTTATCATGTAAAGTAGTAAAAATTCTATCCCATGAATCTATAAAATTTTTAAAATTAAAGTTTTTCAATACATGCTGTCTGCCAGCTTCACCAAGTTTTTTTCGTTCTTCTCTGGACATGTTATGAATTTTTATCATAGCTTCTACAACATCTTTATTAGATACTCTATCTTCATATATCCAAGGAACATCTTGAGAACCAACAATAACTCTACTTGATGGCTCTAATAAAAATCCAAATTGATTTTTTCCATCTGTAACTTGATCTTGCATACCGCCAGTTTTATTAGCTATTACTGGTGTACCGCATGATAGTGACTCAAGAACGGACAAACCAAAACCCTCTGCATCGCTTATATTAAGGGTACAATCCGCAGCATTATAAAATTTAGCCATTTCTGTTGGAGGTATTTTACCGGGAGATATGGCAAAATTATCTCTAGTTAATCCTAACTCTTCTGCAATTGCTATAAGATCTTGTCCGTGAGGATCTTTTGGATCAGTATGCATTATAAGCAATGCTTTATCATGACCTACAATATCTAAAAATTCTTTGTACCACCACATAACTGTACCACTAAGTTTGCGTTTAGCGTTTCTATTCGTCCAAAAAAATAAAGTTTTATTAGGACTCATAATATGTTTATATTCAGATATATCCAGTGGTTTATAAATATTATCATCTACAGCATGTGGCAAGTATTCTTCTTCTATTTCTGGAGCTACTGTTTTAACAATATCACTAGTTAATTTAGAAATAGTAACAATTTTTTCATTACTTAAATAATACGGTTTATTAAATTTAGGATATGGATAATTGTCCCAAACATGATAATAAATCATTGGAACGTTTGCTCTAATTTCCTGCTCAAAAGACCATAACCATAAATAAAATCTTGGATCAGTCATATACCAAAGAATATCTGGTTTTTCTTTCATAAGAATACTTCTAATTAATTCAGGTGTACCATATCCATTATCAACTGGTAATATAATATAATCGTCGCCATATTCATGAAACTTCATTGGGCGCTTATCTGGATGCTTTAACGCACCGCCAAGTGATAAAACTTGATACTTACCAGTTTTTACCATATTTTCTAAAATATAATTTGATTGAGTACCAACTCCGCTAGGAGATTTCGGATGGTCACTAATCGCTAATATTTTTAATTTTTTATTTGACATTATTCTTTTCCTTTGTATAATCTGAATTATACATTATTGTTGCTAATGTTTTTAAATCTGTCTTTGGCTTCCACCCAAGAACTATATTTGCTTTTGTAGAATCTGCTAGCAATAATGGTACATCGCTCGGTCTTAACAGATTTTCATCTAAAATAACTTTATCCATTAAATTATAACCAGCAATTTCAGAAACGCAATTAATAAAATCTAAAATTGTTCTTGTTTTACCGGTGCCCAATACATAATCGCTTGGCTTTTCTTGTTGTAGCATCATCCACATGCCTTCAACATATTCTTTAGCATATCCCCAATCTCTTTTAGTATCTAGATTGCCAAGCCTAAGTTCTTTCTGAAGACCTAGCTTTATTCTTGCGGCTGCTTTCGTTATTTTTCTAGTTACAAATTGTTCACCGCGACGAGGAGATTCATGATTAAAAAGAATCCCAGAGCAAGCAAAAAGATTATATGCTTTTCTATAATTAACTACCAAGTTATGTGCAGCAACTTTAGAACATGCATATGGCGATACTGGAGAGAACGGTGTCAATTCATTTTGCGGACATTCTATTGTATCACCAAACATTTCACTTGTTGACGCTTGATAAAATTTTGTTTTTGGTGACAAGTTTCTAATTGCCTCTAAACAATTTAATACACCAGTAGTATTAATTTCTAATGTACTTTCTGGTGATGTAAACGATGCACCAACGTGACTTTGTGCAGCTAAATTATAGAATTCGTCTGGTTGATATTTTTTTACTAATCTCCATATAGAAGATGCATCAGTTAAATCACCATTTTCAATAATCAAATCTCTGTTATTTAGCAGATGTTGTATATTATACAGTTTTTGATCTTCCGTAGCACCTCTGCGTACAAGACCAATTACATAATAATTTTTAGACAATAATAACTCAGCAAGATAACTACCATCTTGTCCAGTAATACCAGTGATTACTGCGATCTTCATGGACATTCCTTTGTATTGTTGTATTCACAATATTTACAACTTAATCTATTTTTAGGATAAAAAGATTTATTTATACTATACAATGCTTTTAGCAATAAATTAAATGCATTTTGTGTTTTTTTATCGCCGCTAGTTACACGAAATATTTCTACTTGATCCTTCTTTGCAATACGCTTTAATAAAGCAAAGTGAGTTTCAATGTTTTTTGGATCAATACCATGTTTTTGAGCATAGAAATACTTATAAAAAGTTAGCTGGTAAGTGATCATTGGATCACTTTTCTTTTTAGCATCCCAGCCCCAAGCACAAGTTTTCCAATCAATGATATGTACTTTGCCATCTTCAGTTTTAATAATTAAATCTATATATCCTTTAAAATTATAATTTAAATCTGGAACTTGTTTAATAACTTCATAGATATCTTCTTCTGCTGCCAACACAGTAAAATTACCAAAATATTGTTGTAGCGCCGGAAGCGCCATGACAGAGAGAGTTTTACCTTGCTCTTTCATTTCATTTATTAATTTGTCATCAAACTTAACATCGCTTGGAACTTTGGAAAGTTCTTCAGCAAACTTGTTATTAAAAATATCAACTTCATTTGTTGAATTATCTAGCAGCTTTCTTTCGCAAGCTTCATGCAGCGAAGTGCCAAAGATGGTGTATTCAGTGTGTTTATATTTTTGTATGCTATCAATATATGTTAGTTTATATTTAAACGGACAATCATTCCAAGTCTTTAAAGCAGAAAAAGATATATGGTTAGACATTATGTACCTACACTTTCTAGATACATTATATGTGCAAATTACTCTTTTGTCAAGGAAGATATTTTTAAATATAGCTTAGGACATAATTTATTAAAATACTCTGGTTTTATGTCCGAGAAATAATGTTCAAAACCATTTGAAAAATATTCTCTTAAGCTTGTTGCTGCATATGGCGATAAAAAAAGATTAGCAGTTAACATTGCTAACTTATCATATCCAACCGTTTTATACAAAAAATTATCAAATTCTTCTTCTGCTTCTAATTTAAGATATAATACAGGATTACAAAATAGCTTAT